>Ga0302200_10000564_pt1 | contig 37087 bp, 33 predicted proteins | sample II_Bog_N3_1_FD_194585 | JGI IMG/M metagenome (GOLD analysis project Ga0302200, IMG submission 194585) | Peat permafrost microbial communities from Stordalen Mire near Abisko, Sweden - II_Bog_N3_1 | ecosystem: Environmental > Terrestrial > Soil > Wetlands > Peat | place: Sweden: Abisko...
GCCAGGCTCCTTCTCCCGAGCTCCTGGGCGTCTAGCAGCAACCAGTCTACTCGGGCTCGAAGGAGCCGGCGCTGTCATGTAATCAACCTCCCGGTCGGCTGTAGCGTGGACCTCCCGGTCCACGCTGCACTCTACATCAACAGGAGAACTGCTCTAATCCACCTGCAATGCCCCATTTCCCATCTCTTCCGCGTTTCCTGCGGAAGGGATGGGAAGCAAATCCCTCCGCACTCCCCCACTCCCAACAATTTGCCTGGCCTTTCGCTCGCGTCCTGCGCTATGCTTGCGCCAAATTGCCGGGAGGCCGTCCCAGGTCTGCTTCCCACCCGGTCCCCCGCAAATCCCCAAGGTTGCGCAAGGCGCGCATATTTCCCCAAGTGTGAGGTTTGAAATGCACTCCGGAAAAAGTCTTCTTGCCCTTCTGGTCCTCTTCCTGTCCATCGCCTGCGGTCAGGCCTTGGCATGGAACAGCATCGGTCACATGACCGTGGCCTTTGCCGCTTACCAGCAGCTATCTCCAACTGAAAAGGCCCGCGTAGCTGCCCTGCTCAAGCTCAACCCCTTCTATGACAAGTGGCTCAAGATGATTCCAGCCGGGACCTCAGCCGCCGATCAGGACATGTACGTTTTCCTCATGGCCGCCACCTGGCCGGACGAGATCAGGGCCAACGACAGTGGCTTTTCTGGAAATGACGACGCTCCCAAGGGTGAATCCCCTTCGCTCAATGACGGGTACGACGCCAAACAACGCCACGAATACTGGCATTTCATCGACACCCCGATCAGCGCCGACGGCACCAAGCTGCCCCCGGTTCCCGAGCCGACCATCGTCGAGAAAATCGCCGCATTCCGTGCCGATCTTGCCACCAGCGAGTCCGACGCGCTCAAGTCCTACGATCTGGTCTGGCTCATCCACCTCACGGGAGACGTCCATCAGCCCCTGCATTGCGTCACCCGCATCTCCAAAGCCAAGCCCCATGGAGATTTGGGCGGCAATCTCATTCGTGTCGATGGCCCCAGCAAGAACCTGCATGCGTTCTGGGACGATCTGCTCGGTACAGGCGACACCCAGAACTTCATGAAGGCCGTCGCCGCGGGCGCAACCCTGCCTGCCCCCGATCCTACCCTGGCTGCCGACGACAAGGAGGCGGACTGGGCCAAGGAAAGCGCCGCGCTGGCCCAGAGCGACGTGTACGTAGCCCCGGTCGCTGACGGACTCGGCCCCTATAATCTGGCCGGCGCTTACACCAAAAACGCCCAGCAGATTGCCCGGCAGAGGATTTCCCTGGCCGGCGCGCGTCTGGCCAACCTGCTCAAAACAGCGTTGAATTGCAGCGCTCAAACCTGCGCCAACTGAAAAGGCGCGGCTCACGCCGCGCCCTTTCAAAACCGCCGCGTCCCGCAGTACCTACGGCACAAACACCTTCAGCCGCACGTGCCACTTGGTGCTCTCTCCCGGCTTCAACGTCACCATGCCGGTATCGGTCGAGCCCCACTCCTTGCCGAACGGGTCGCCGAAGTTGTACTGGTGCTCGATAGCCACAAAATTCTTGGCGGGTGGAGCATACATCTGGATCGCCTTGATCTCCGGCGACAATCCCTCGATGTGCACGCCATAGTGCGCAGCCGGGTCGATAACATCCACCGTAGCCACGCCGCCCTTCCAGTCGATATGGTTCCAGTTGTCGTCGAAGAACTCCTTGGCCAGCGGCGTGCCGCCGGCGGCGCGCAGGTCAAAGCGGGTTCCCTGCACAGGTAGGATTTTGCCGGTCGGGAAGACGTTGTCGTAGTTGTCCACTTCAGCAATAGTGGAAGCGGGAATCCTGACCCTGGCCTGCGTCCGGTCGCCGGAGGGAAAGTTGAAGTAGGGGTGCCAGGCAATCGCCATGGGCTCGGAAGCGCCGCCCACATTGTGCGCCACAATCGAGACGTCCACGGCATCGGCGCCCAGCGTGATGGTCACCACCAGGTCGGTCTTTGAGAGCCAGTGCCCGCCGAAATCCCCCGCGTGAATCACCCCCGTCACCTGTTCGCCGCCCGCAACCTTGGTAACGCGGATGTCGTCCGTCTTGGCCTTCAGGATCAGCCCGTGCATGGCGTGCCGCTCGGCCGTGGGCAGCTTGCCGATATTGTTCGCCGGCAAGGTCAGCGTGTGCCCCTGCCACTCGGTGGTCAGCGTCTTGCCGTCGGCCGAAAGCTTGCCGCGAATCCGGTTGGGATAAGGCGCCAGGAAGGCCGCGCCCAGCGAGTAGGCCAGGTTTCCGGTCTCGGTGGCATCCTGATCCAGAATTTTGGCCGTCTCTGACAGGCTGGGAGAAGCCAGCACGTCCACGCTGCCCTTGCCCGGGAAGTTGGCGGTGATCTGCAGAATCTCCATGCCGCGTCCCGGCGCCAGCACGATGCTGGTGAATTCCGGCCTGGTGGTACTTACGGCCGTGCGGGTCAGGGTGACAATCTTCTGGCCGCCAATCTCGGTGACGGCCTGCGCCTGGAGGACGACAGCCATTGAACCCGCCAGCAAAACCGGCAGGGCCAGCGGCAGGACTACGTTGCAAACAAAGTTCTTCATCTCAATCCATCCTGAAAGAACAATCTGGAAGTGCATTCAGATTCCCGGCAAACGGCTCCCCGGGGGGCGGCATCTCTACCCGCCTCCGGAAAACGCATTCCGGAGGCGGTGCAATTTTACCCCACGTCCGTTGCCCAAAGTGCGCCGTCCGTTCATTTAGCTCAGAAAATAGCCATCGGCGCAACCCGGCCGCCTAATCGAACTTTCGCAGCCAGATGTCCCGCACAGAAATCTTGCATGGCTGGCTCTCGATCTCGAAGCCAATCAGTCCCGGCTGGTTATTGATCGAGTCCTTATTGTCATCAATGAAGATCGCCATCAGTTGGCCATTCATGATGTGCATCATCACGCCGCCACGCGCAATCACCTCGTAATCGTTCCATTCGTTCGCCTTCACATAGCCACCCAGCGCCCGCTTGTCGCCGATCGTGGCTACCAGGCGATTCGGCTGGCCCGGCAGCGCCTGAGTTACCTGGCCGCGGTAGGCCAGAATGCCCTGCATGGTGTTCTCGGAGTACCACTGGCCTGAGTACGACTCGGCATCTGCGTTGACCGGGAACCAGAAGTCGGCCTGCGGACCGGTCATCATGAATTTCAGGTCATACGGCGCCTGGCCTGCGGGCTGTGGCCGCGACCACGGTACACCTGTGGCGCTGCGGTACTGAATCCCGCCACCGCCGCCTTTCTCAATCTTCATTTGCAGCTTCAGGTCGAAGTCGCGCGCTTTGTCGCCGCGATAAACGATGTAGTTGTTGCCCTTCTCCTTGCCCTCGAAGGTCTCACCCACCATGACTCCATCAACAACCCGCCAGATGCTCGCGTCTGCGTCCCATCCATCGAGACTTTTGCCGTCGAAAATCTGCTTGTAGCCCGTGTGCTCGTCAATATCGTACGGCGCAGGATCGTGAAACTTCGGCATCCCCACGAGTTTCTCGCCGTTTGAACCAACCGCGGGCGCCCCCGCCGCCGGAGACTCCAGCGCCGGCGGCACAGACTGCGCCATGAGCGAGGCCGGCAATGCCAGAAAAGTCGCAATCAGTGCACACGGCAACAAATGCCATCGACAAGCACGTTTAGATGAGGGTAAATTCGATGCGACCATAGACTCTTTTGCCTCCGGATTGAGACCATGAACGACAGTGACAAGTCTAGCGCGAGCGCCGGGTGGCCCCCTCCATTCCCCTCAAATGAATGGGTGCCCCTGGTCTCGATTTTGAGACCAGGGGTCGCACGAACCCCACCGTCGAAGTCCACGCGCCACGCCCATCCTGTGTGCTGGATCACACTTTGAGCCGGGGTCCGCTGGTGTAAACTTCCTTTCGTTATCTCAAACCCAGAAACCATGCCTTTTGAAGAAGATCTTCTTACTCTGAGCTACTCCCGGGGCCCCAGCCGCCCTCTCCTCGATCTGACCATCGGCGGCCTGCTGGACCGTACCGCCAGCCGATTCCCCGACCGCCTCGCGGTCGCCTCCCGCCATCAAAACAAGCGCCTTACCTGGGCTGAGCTCAGCGCCGAAGCCGACCGCGTAGCCCGTGGCTTCTGGTCCCTGGGCATCCGCCGCGGCGACCGCGTGGGCCTCTGGTCCACCAACTGCATCGAGTGGATCGTCATGCACATGGGCTGCGCCCGCGCCGGAGTCGCCCTGGTCAATGTGAATCCGGCCTATCGCTCCCACGAGCTGCGCTACACCCTCCAGCGCTCGCGCATGAAGGCCATGTTCCTGTGGCACAAGGACAAGCGCGCCGATTACGAAGAGATTCTGGGCCGCGCGCGCCACGGGCTCGATCTCGAGCTCCGCCACACCATCTACTTCGACTCGCCGGAGTGGCCCGCCCTGCTCGACGCCGAGGGCCGCCTCCCCGACTTTGTCGACAACGAAGACGTGGCCAACATCCAGTACACCTCGGGCACCACCGGCATGCCCAAGGGCGTCATGCTCACCCATCACAACATCGTGAACGACGGCCAGTTCCTGGCCCAGGGCTTCCACTACACCGAAATCGACAAGATCGTCATGCCCATGCCGCTCTTCCATTGCTACGGCTGCGTCATCGGCACCATGTCGGCACTCAACTCTGGCGCTGCCCTCATTCTGCCCAACTGGACTTACGAGGCTCGCGCCACCCTCCAGGCCATCCATGACGAGCGCGGCACCTCGGTCTACGGCGTGCCCACCATGTACGTGGCCGAGATGGGGCTGCCGGATTTTGCGACCTTCGACCTCACCAGCCTGCGCACCGGCATGATGTCCGGCGCTCCCTGCCCGGTCGAGCTGATGAAGCGCGTCCTCGATGAGATGCACTGCAAGGAACTCGTCATCGCCTACGGCCAGACCGAGACCTCCCCGGTCTGCACCATGAGCGACGCCGGCGACTCCATCGACATTCGCGTCAACACCGTCGGCCGCGCCATGCCGCAGACAGAGATCCGCATCGCATCCACCGTCACCAGCGAAACTCTCCCCATCGGTGAACAGGGCGAAGTCTGCGCCCGTGGCTTCGTGGTCATGAAGGGCTACGACGGCGACCTCGAAGGCACCGCGGCGGTCATCCATTCCGATGGCTGGCTGCACACCGGCGACCTCGGCATCATGCGCAGCGACGGCTGCATCCACCTCACCGGCCGCTCCCGCGACGTCATCATCCGCGGCGGAGAAAACATCTATCCCCGCGAGGTGGAGGAGTTCCTCTACACCCACCCGAAGGTGGACGAGGTCCAGGTCGTGGGCATTCCCAACGCCCGGCTCGGCGAAATCGTCGTCGCCTGGGTACAACTGCGTCCCGGCCAGGAAGCTACCGAAGAAGAAATCAAGACCTTCTGCCAGGGCCAGATTGCCTACTACAAAATCCCCGAACACGTTCGCTTTGTGGAAGAATTCCCAGCCACTCTCTCCGGCAAAATCCAGAAGTACAAGATTCGCGACTTTGAGATCGAAGCCCGCGGCTTGCACACCGAAGCCAACGCCGCCACCGCTTGATTCCTCCCAGCCGACCTGCGAAGTTGTAACGCCTCCCGGTCAATAAACAAGCTGTCATCCTGAGCGGGTGAGAATTATTTTGGAAACTGTTGATTCAAATAAGCATAACTCAGCACATTTTCGCTGTGTAGGAACTGTGCAGGGGAATTGTGTAAACTCCATCTGATTTGGCTGCTACAGGTCCCTTTGGTACGAGGAGCCGGGGTGCGTCGCCCCTTCTTCCGAAGGTGAATCTGCGTCCACCTAATATGGATTGGACACAAATGCGCGAACAACTCCACGCGTTAGATGTCCCCGAACGCCCTCGCATGATACGGACAATAACATGCGTCAAAACAACGCGCTTCTAAAAACGTGACTCGATTGATTTCAACGAGAGACTCACGCTGTCGCAGCAACAACAGTGTGGCTCGCGCATTGATCTTTACTGAACCCTCTGACGAGCCAGATAGAGCGTAATTTCACTCTGCAATTGCGGAGCGCGATTCGTATCTTGCACTTTGGCTTTCATATTGGCTGAAGCCGCTATGGTCCCGTCCGCTATCCCTTCCAGCTTTTTCAGGTTGCGCTCCCAACGGGCAATCACCGCCTGCGGCATCGTCCCCAGCCCTGCAGGCGTAAATGTTCGCGGAGGAATCTGACCTTTCAGTCCAAGAGCGGCCAATTGCCGCTGCAGTTGCGCCACATGCGCGGCACCGAAGACAAAGACGATCCGCTTTGCCGGACCCGCCTTAGCGAGACAGTTTTCCACGATCATCCGATTGCGTTCATGCCATGCGCCTGCCGCTATGTCAGAAGGCGTGTTTTCACCAATTACGTCCTCGAACATGTGATCGACCATGGCCTGAAATTGTGGCGAACCATTCGTGTAGTCGTAGAGCGATCCTCCAGGGAAGGCCTCGTAATAGGCTTTTAGTTTGTCCTGCTCGGCATTCACCTCAGTAGCTTTCACTTTATTGTCGGCTTCTTGTTTCTCCCCTCGTGCCTGCCATGCAAAGCTGACCCGCCAATCGGCAGGGACGAAGCGCGCACCCCAACTCGGAGCCATCTCGGACAGCATGGCCGCTTCTGGAGGGAAGTTGCCCTCCATGGGGCCACTGAAGTCCTCTGGAGTAATTTCACCGCACACCACATCGGGATGCAGGGATCGGATTTGGGCCTGCAAGTCGATAAGCGAATAGTGATAGCGTTCCTCAAAATGCATGTTATGGACGCTGCCGATCAGGTAAATCTCCGGTGTGGGAACCAAAGAAGTGTTCGAGACCGCACTCTGGCCCACAAGCGGCGAGGTCCAGATCATTCCAACCAGCAAGAGACGATATCGTTTCATGGAACCAAAGAATAAGTATCTGGAAGGTCGAGAGGTGTGACCATCATCACAGGATTGCCATATATTTTATCGTCTGGCTTTCCCCCCACCCTTGTGCAAATCAATCGTTGACAGGGCGGTCTCATGAATGGCCATTCTCCTGAAGTTTTTCCGCAATGTACGCACTGTTATCTGTTTCAAATTCAACAAACGTGCAATCGCCAACATCAAATCATGATGCTTTGGAAGACCGGAATTGTTTGAGCCGGGAGCTGTTTGGATTCATAAACCAAAGGTCGTTGTTTGTATGCCTGTTTGTTTTCTCCTATCTGCCCCGGAATAGTGGAACGATGTTTGCCCAACCTTTAGGTCCGGGTGTCAGGGCTGCTGCCGGCGCGGATCATAGGTCAGCTCTGTGCCATCGGCCCGCACCATCGTTCAACAGGTTTTTCTCGGCGTCAACGCTCTTAACCCGCGCGTATTCGCCGCGCTCCATGCTGGTTTCTTTCGACGCGCGCGCGTAGCGCACTACATCGTTGAACTTATAGCCTGCGGCCAGTCGAAGTCTCAGCCATGGGCTTCAGGCAACGGATAATCGCATCCGTCGTCGAAGCCTTCAGAGGCTCAGCCCTATATCCATACCCTGACTCTTTTCCTGTTTGGGAGTCTCGGCTATCTCGTGTTGCGGCGGTTTCAAGTCGGGCGTGTGGGCGCTTTGGTGCGAAACATCATGGCCCAAAGCCTGCGACAGCTTTTCTCGGTCGTTCGTGAATATCTGCGCGTCCCATTGGCCGCGCGAAACTGACACATAGGCCATGCGGTTATTGAGCAGATCCTTCGCCCCCAGTTCAGTATCGACATTGATGAGCACACGGTCTGCGGTCTGTCCCTGACTGGAGTAGCTGGTCACGGCGTAACCGTGATCCAGATGCGGATGTCGCTGCGGATCGAAGCTCATGCTGCGCTCATTATCCAGCTTCAAGCGCATCGTGCCATCCTGCGCGATGCCTTCAACTGTTCCAAGTTCACGGTTCGCTATCTTCAAGTCCTGGCTGGGCGCGGTGAACTGGATACGGTCGCCCACAGAAAATGCCTTCTCCTGCTCTCGGTAAACCGACACTCCCATCTGGCGACGCGGATCGTAGGCCGTCTGTTCCCCGTTCGTCCGCAGAACCGTCAGCGTGTTTTCCCGTGCATTCACTGAGACAACGCGAGTGTATTCACCTTTCTCAATGCCAGTCTCCTGGGAACTACGCGAGTAGCGCACGATGTCATTCACCTGGTACTGCTGCGCCCAACTGCGGTCTGCGCCAGTCATCTCCTGGCGCGGCACGAGCGTCTGCACGGAGTGTTCTTCACGGCTAACAACGCCGCGCGATTGCAGTTCGTCGTGTATTCGTTGGTTGATCTCTGTGCGTGAACGGTTTTCGGGCGAAACTACCAGTGTGCTTTCAGGAGACTTGGCATACTCGTGCGCAATGGCTGAAATCCGCTCCTCATGGCCTTTCACCTCATGCACGCGGCCCTGCCGGTCGAGACTTTCGACTGCGGCTCCAACCTGACCGTGCGCCAACTGCTCGACGGCTTTCTTCAGCTCTGGGTCGCGTTGCCGCACAATCTCTTCCAGCTTTACAGTCCGCATTCCCGCTTCCTGAAGCTGCGCGAAGGGGCGGCCTGCCTCGACGGCTTCATGTTGGCGCGTATCACCTACCAGCAGGACGCGGTCATTCGGATGGAGTCGGGTAACGAACTCGCGCATCTGGCGCGTTGAGGCAAGCGAGCTTTCATCGAGTACATACAATCGCTTCTGGCCGGTGTCCGGTTGCTCGCCCCTGGCAAGATGATGCTGGAGCGTAGAGGTCTCGATACCGGCCTCGGCGAGTTTATGCGCCGCACGGGAAGTCGGCGCGAATCCCTCGACCGTATACCCCTGTGCCTCCGCACCTTCACGAACCACAGCCAGCGTCGTCGTCTTGCCGGTGCCGGCAATTCCATCCAATCCAATAATTTTCTCGCGGCTCACAAAGATGTCATCGACTGCGCTGCGTTGCGCCGGACTCAACTCCGGGTGCCGGTCTTCTGTCCAAATTCGCAACAGTGGCGAAACCAGCATCGGATCGCCATAGCCGCGCTCATTGCCTCTCTGCATCTGGCCGACGATCTCCTTCTCCATGCGAATCATCTCTGCGGTCGTGTACTGGGGCACGGCGCGGCCGTCCGTCTGTTCAACTGCGCGGAACTCGCCTCGCATCACCCGTTGCTCGAACTCATGTCGCACTTGGCCGTAGGTCACCTGCCCCATGCTGCGATCCATCGCCGCCTGTAGGATGGCCCTCTCATCCTGCACCGCCGCACGCTCGAAGACATGATTTCGTGAATAAGTCACGGACTGCTGGACTGCCTTTTCCGGTTGCTGCGTATGGTGTAGTGTATGTTCTCGCGCCTGGGCGACAACACGATCTGCCTGATGGCCGAACTGCGCGGCCAGTTCGCGGTGCCGTTGCAACACTTCTTCCGGCGAAAGAAGTTCCTTGCTATCGCGTGTACGGTGGGCGGCAACCTGCGCCGCGCCCGCACCATCCCTACCTATCTCTTGTAAATGCTCTTTGATCTGTTCACGGCGTGGACTCGATGCGTCGAGATACTCCTGCGTGTAGCCCTTGATCTCCGGCTGACCATATTTGCCGCGTTCGATCTCGTAGCCCAACCCGTGCAGTCGAATGGCAAGTTCGGAACGGTACACGCCGGTCGCATAGTGCTGGGACTGAAACAAGCTGCGCTCCTGGAGCGCGCGGCTCTGGCCGTTCTCGCGTTCGGTCACATTGAAGATGACGGCATGGGTGTGAAGCTGCGGCGCAGCATAACCGTCCACTGGACGGGCGGTGTCATGCTCGAAGGTGGCCGCGATGAACTTGCCAGTCGTCTCCGGTGCATGGACGTTGCCTATACGTGCCTGCGTGTAACGCTCCAGTTCTCCAAGAGCGACGTGGACACTTTCACGGTGCGCCTCCCGGACACGGTCATCGCGTCCTACAAGGGCGGTAAGGGAAACGGACTTCGGTGCGGAGAACGTAGCGTCCCAACCGGCGCGATGTTCCACACTGGTGATCTCCTTGCCGTACTCATTTTCGTAGGTCCTGGCCGGCTGGTGCTTCACGAGCTGGATGCTGCTCTCAGGGTGCTGGCCTTCGCTCAAGCGGGCGAAGTGCTCGGAGCCGACTTCGCCATGCAGACCCCACTCCGGCGCAAGCCTGCCCTGCCACTCACTATGAGCCTGTTGGTCGCGGCTCCAGTAGTTCTGCTCTTCAGAGGTGAACTCGCGCGAGTGATACGTGCGGGCCTGTCCGGCGGATAGCGATCTTGAGATGGTCAACATGCGCGTGTACTCCACAACGTGCGCGGCAGCATCTCGCTTCTGCCTGATGAGATTCTATCTCCAACCCAAAGAGTTATAAGAACTGAGCGAAGACCCATCCCCACTTCAATGAGCGCATTGTCCCTGAAGTCATTATTCGAGACCTGGGTTTACCGTCCTTACTTGACATGACGATAGTCGAATGACTACCATCAACCGTAATTGAGGGTCGAATGGCTACCACCGAAAAACAGACTGGGCAGAGCATGGCCGTTCTCCAGGGCACACTGGACATGCTCGTCTTGCGGACGCTTCTCCATGGGCCTGCGCACGGACACCAGATCGGCAAGCACATCCAGCGCACGACGAACGATTTTTTGCAGATGCAACATGGTTCGCTTTATCCCGCGTTGCATCGTCTGGAGAGAAGAGGATGGGTGAGTGCCAAGTGGGAGACGGCTCCGGATCGGAATCGGGAGTTCAAGTATTACCGACTAACAGACAAAGGCAGAAAACAGCTCTTAGTCGAGGAATCGCAATGGAAGCAGATGATGGAGGCGGTCGCTCGCGTGATGTGGCCTGCCGCTGAGGAGAGTTGACATGCGATGGTGGCAGATCGGGAAACGGGACGCAGACTTGGAGCGGGAGCTGCGTTCGGATCTGGAACTCGAAGAGGAAGAACAGCGAGAGCACGGCTTGCCATCAGAAGAAGCGCACTACGCCGCCAGGCGCGCTTTCGGAAACCCCACGCTGATCCGAGATCAAATCCACGAAGCCTGGGGCTGGGCTCCAATCGAGCGCCTCCGGCAGGACACTCGCTATGCGCTGCGGCAGATGCGGAAATCGCCAGGATTCACGTCGGTGGTGGTGCTAACGCTGGCGCTGGGAATTGGGGCGACCGCGTCCGTATTCAGCGTGCTGAATGCGGTGGTGTTACGGCCGCTGGATTTTCCGAATGCGAATCGTCTGGTTGAGATTTCTTCGCTGAAAGACGGGAAGCCGGTGGGAACATCGGCGCCCGATGTGAAGGACTTTGCGACCGAAAGCCGGACCTTCGAAAAGATGGCGGTGTACGACGAATGGCGCAAAAACGTAAGCGCCTCGCCGGGGGGCGAAGACCCGCAAGAACTGCTGGTCGGTCTGGCGCCGCGAGAACTCTTCGAAGTTCTCGGTGTGAAGCCGTTGCTGGGCCGGCTATTTACCGCGGAAGAGGGGCTCCAGGGACGGAATCACGTCACCCTGATTACCGAAAATTATTGGCGCACCAGCTTTCAGAGCGACCCGAAGGTCCTGGGTCGGACGCTGACCATCAACGATCAGCCGTACTCGATCATCGGCGTAGTTCCCGACGTAATTCCGGGATGGCTCAACGCGAGTTACAACCAGCTGCGCCCGCTGTCTTTGTGGGAGCCATTTCTGCCGGGTCCTGACGTGTGGAGCGAGCAGTCGCGAAGCGCGCGCGGCTACGGGACGATCGGGCTGCTGAAGCCTGGCGTGACGGTGGAACAGGCTCAGGCGGATCTGGTGAGGATCGCTCACAATCTCGCGGCAACCTATCCGGTGGATCGGGACATGAATATCGAAGTGATACCGCTCGAAACCATGCGTAGCGGCGATCTGAAACCGTTGCTGTTGCTACTGATGGGAGCGGTGGGACTGATCCTGCTGATCGCATGCTCAAATCTGGCGGCCCTGCTGCTGGCGAGAAGCACAGTGCGGCAGCGCGAATTTGCCTTGCGCAAGGCGTTGGGCGCAGGACGAACGGCGCTGGTGCGGCAAGTGCTGGCGGAGATGCTGGTCCTGTCGGTGATGGGAAGCGGACTGGGCCTCGCGACGGCATGGGGTACGACGCGAGCGCTGCGGATAATTGATCCGGGACATTTGCCGCAGTTGCTGGACCTGACGCTCGACTGGCGCGTCGTGCTATTTACGTTGGTATCGGGACTCTCGACGTGCTTGCTTTTCGGCATGGCACCAGCGATCATGAGCACGCGTGTGGAATCAGCCAGCGTGCTGAAGGCTGGCGGGCGTGGGAGCAGTGGGCCTTCGCGGCAGGGATTCCGCAAGCTGCTGGTGACGGCGCAGATCGCTCTATCGCTGATGCTGCTCGTTGGCGCGGGCCTGCTGATCCAGACGCTGCAGCGGCTGCAGCATCAGGATCTCGGATTTCGCATCGACCACCTAATGCACGGTCAGATCTATCTACCGCCGTCACGATATCCGACCGCGCAGTCTATTGATGAATTTTCCGATCGCCTTACTGACCGGTTGCGCGCGGTTCCCGGCGTGCGGGCCGTGTCGATCACAGAAGTCTATCCGCCGTCCGACCGGTGGCGGGAGATGTTCTCGATTGAAGGGCGCCCGGTATCGCGGCTCGAGGATATCCCAAGCACCGTTTTTGGCGTGGTCGATGCGAACTACTTGCGCACGGCAGGAATCGCCTTGGTGCGCGGACGGGACTTTTCGGAATCGGATGGAGAGAAGACGATGCCGGTTGCAATTGTGAACCAGGCTTTTGTGAAACAGTTTTTCCCGGATGAGAATCCAATTGGGCGGCGCATCGAGGTGGGCGCGCCGAGAATTTTGCTAGCGGACGACGAGTGGATGGGTTCCGAGCGCGTCACGGTCACCATTGCAGGAGTGATGCACGACAACTCGGATCAGGGACTCGCCCTGCCCGTGGCTCCGCAGCTGATCGGACTGTTTCGGCAGATGCCGAGGCCGGTGAATTCGGGATTCAAGGATTTGTTGGTGCGGTCGGACATTGCGCCCGAGGCTCTCGAAAGATCCATCGAGCAGCAGTTACATGCCCTCGACCCGCGGATTCCGCTGTCGGAGGCGGAGTCGATGAGCGATTATCTCAGCGACCTGACGACTGTCCAAAGATCCACCAGCGTGATCCTTTCCTGCTTTGCCGCCCTTGGTCTGATGCTGGCAGTCATGGGCATCTATGGCGTCATCGCGTATCTGGTGGCGCAGCGAACGCAGGAAATTGGGATCCGCCTCGCACTGGGGGCACCGCGAAGTACGGTGCTCTGGATGGTGGCGTCCCAGGGACTTCGGATGGCGCTGGCAGGTCTTGCGGTTGGACTTTTGGGAACGACGTTGGCGGCACGGAGTCTGACGGGCCTGCTCTTTGGGGTTTCCGCGTTCGATCCGTTGACGCTGGGATCGGCTTCGGCCGTGCTTATCGTGGTTGCGCTTGCAGCGTGCGCGCTGCCGGCGCGACGGGCAGTGAGGATCGATCCCATACAGGCTTTGCGGACGGAATAATGCAATATTTCAAACATCTGCGCAGGACATTTTGAATGGCCGCAATCGGAGCAGCGGCCACGCCGGATCCCAATCCAGTCGTGATGCTCGTCGTGGGCCTGCTTGCGGCGACGGCCATGACCAATGATCGAATCCCGTTTACACACTGGGCATCGGCGTAAAATGATCTCGTCGTAGTCTTCTGCCCAGTCGGTCGCAAGCCTGTCCGGCCCCTCGGAAACTGAGACAAAGAGGATCGTATCTCACAGGGGTTCCGCCTCTGGCTTCGACCGGCCAAGATCATCGTTGGAAGCGGAGCCCCGCCTCCTGAAGAAAAATCCAACTGAAAGAAAATATACTTCTTACCCGTATGCGACAGGGCGTGATCCAGGATATTGGCCGGTTATCTCACTGTTCTTGCCAATTGAGCCTTCGCGGCCCAGAAACCATGAGACACAATGCGCATATGGGCCCTAACCCCGGAAGCAGCGGCAGGAGGCGGCTGTCCTTTCGCGTGCGACGTTTTATATGTATGGTGTTCCTTCCAAGGCAGACTGTACCCCTTTCGTTCCCCGGTCGATGAGTCCAAGAAAAGCACTGTTCGCTTCTTCACGACCCTGATCCTGCTGAAAGCGACGATGCGCTTCGAGGGGAGCTACGGTCATCTTCGCCGCTGGCATTCCACGCCTACACGCCGATTTACATCCCGGTTGCCGAGACTAGGATTCCAGTAGCGCCCGTAACTTATGAGCGTATCTGCGGCTCGACGTGACCACCGTTCCTCCAGCCAGTACGATGTCGTAAACCCCATCGAACATCGGACGAATCTCGCTAATGCAGGCACCGTTCACGATGGCCGACTTCCGCACGCGGACGAACTGGTGTGGCGCCAGCTTCTCCTCCAGGTGCGCCAAGGTTTCACGCAACAGGTGACTGTCGCTGGCAGTGTGTATGCAGGCGTAGTTTCCCGTGGCCTCGATCCACAAAACATTTGAAACGGGAACAAAGAAAATCCGCTTATTGTCCTTCACCACAAAGCGTTCCAACGGGCGGAGACTACGGAGGGATTGGAGCAGTGGTTCGAGATCTCGATTTGCTTCCCTGCGCTGTTCGAGGACCTGGCGTGCGTGAACCAGCGCCTTGGCAAATCGCTCCTTATCATACGGTTTCAGGAGATAGTCAACAGCGTGCACTTCAAATGCACGAATGGCGTGCACATCGTGAGCCGTGACAAAGATATATATGGGAGCGGGGCCGTTCACTGGCTCCACATTCTCGATGACTCCAAAACCATCCAGATCAGGCATCTGCACATCGAGAAAAACAATGTCGGGATGAAGTTCATTGATCTGCTCCACCGCACTTATTCCGTTCGCCGCCTCGCCTGCGATTTCAATGCCGTTGTGTTCGGCCAGATAGCGACGGATACCGCGGCGGGCGATCGGTTCGTCATCGACGATGAGGACTCGCGTCTTCAATGCGAACTCCGCAGTGGAATGGTGATGATGGCCTCACAGCCTCGACCGTCGCCGCCGGTAAGTTCCAGCGACGCCCCATCCCCGTAAAGCTGTTTCAAGCGTGACTGGACATTGGTGAGTCCGACCCCGAAGCGCAGACGCGATCCCGGTGCAGGACCCGGGCCATCATCGCGGACGCAGAGCCGAACTCTCCCGTTGTGGAGTTTGGCAGCGATCTCTAGCCGGCCTGCGGCGGAATCCACGCTGAAGCCGTGCTTGATGGCGTTCTCAACCAACGGCTGAAGCGCGAGACTCGGTACATAGACTTCGAGAGGGTCAGGTGGCACGTCCATGTGAACCTTCAAGCGATCATGAAAGCGTGTCAGTTCGATCTCCAGATACTTGCCAACGAACTCGAGCTCGCTCTGCAAGGTGATCTCGTTCTCCCGCCGTTCGAGGGCCATGCGCAGCAAATCGCCTAGGCTGACTAGCAGATGGCTCGCAGCGTCGACGTCCTCCTGCATCAGGATTCCAATGGTGTGAAGGCTGTTGAACAAAAAGTGCGGATGTAACTGGCTCTTAAGGTTCTCAAGTTCGGCATGGGAAAGCTGCATCTCCAGTTGCGCCGCTATAGTCTGGCGCTCCATTGCCGCATGGTAATAGTGGATCGACTGATATAATCCCACAACTAACCAGTACGTTAGCATGCCAGTAAAACTCATAGATAGAACACTGACTGCGAACGGCGGGAGGAGGCGGAGCACGCGAGGATCAGTTATGCCAAAAACTGTCCGCACAAGTTCGCGGCTCAGAAAGTATTCGGTGACAGATGCCAGGGGACCCATCATGAGCGACGTGATTGTGTGGATCGCTATATGAGGCACAAACTTCGGCCCCGTCAACGGGAACCGTTTGGCCAGACTAATCACAAGCGGTGTGTACGCCGCCCATACGTACCAGTAGACAAGTTCGGGCGCACCCTCGATCACCCAGCTGACGTGCGTACCCTCAACCTCGACCAGCACGATCCTGCGTACGGCAAACAACAGTCCTACAATCGTCCACGCACACAGGATCAAAATCCATCTCGTCCGTCCCATATCTGGCGTGGCCTGTAGCAATGGATGTGTCGACCCATCCGGCACGGATTATAGCTGAACCTTCGAAGGAGACATCACTGAAGACAGGGCGGTCGAGAGCCCAATTTCTCTCGGCAAAGTAATTTTGCCAGTCCACCGGTCGTGGCAATAGCAGTTGACGGCCAACTCTGACCGTTTGTCTCACTTCGGACACCGCATGTCACTTTTCCTGCAAACACTGGTTCTTCACGGCATATGTTCGTGAGCAGGCAGCACGAGCCGTTCAAAGTGCCATAAAGGAGTTCCACATGAAGAAGATTCTGACTAAGTCCGCAGCGCTTGCGTTTGCGGTCGCTCTGATGGTGCCGTTGGCGCAGGCGCAGTCGGCAGGAATTCAGACCGCATTCGGAAAAGATGCCGGAGTGCTTTCCGACAAGTTCACTGGACTCGCGCACGTTATGGTGGGCAAGTACGACTGGAAGCCCGGCCAGGGCGTTCGCTCTGTCGCCGACGTATTCAACCTGATTGTCAGGGAGAACGGCTTGCTCGCCGGCGTGCTCTCGGGCACACCGAATACGGGGGCAAAGCCCGCGCCCATCACCGATCCGGAGAAATTGCAGGAAGCTCTGAAAGCTTCTTACGCCAATCTGCAAAAAGCGATTACGGGGCTTTCCGACACGGACCTGCAAACGCGGGTGAGAATCTTCGGAGAAGACATGACGAAGCAGGACGCGCTGATGCTGATTCTCGAAGATCAACACGAGCATCTGGGGCAGTCGATCGCGTACGCACGCACCAACGGCGTGGTTCCTCCCTGGTCTAAGTAGGAGCGCCGCGGGGATCTGGCCGCCGCCGCTGAAGCCCGGCTGTCATAAGGCTCCGCAGGCAACCAAGGTCAACCGGGTGATTGCCCTTCGGAAGCCATGAACTCGGCCGGCATCGATTCAATGCTCTTGCGATAGGAAAGGGAGGAACCATGAAACTCAACAGCTGGAAAGCCAAAGTCTGGAAATCTAACGGATGGTCTGTTTGCGGTATGGCCCTGGTTGCCTTTGCCGCTGGATTGCTCACTACTACTTGCTGGATGCACGTGAATCCAGTGAGCGCCGCCAGCGATCGCGTCTTTGAGCTTCGCGTTTATCACGCCGTGCCGGACAAACTGCCGGCACTGGAGTCTAATTTTCGCGACACATGGTCCAAGCTGCTCGCCAAACACGATCTGAAGGTTGTAGGTTACTGGGTGCCCGAAGGGACGCCCGCCTGGGACAACACATTCATCTACCTCGTGGCTCATTCCAGCCGGGAGGAAGCGAAGAAGAACTGGGATGCGATGCGAGCCGACCCTGCGACTCAAGAGATGATCAAATCCGAGCAGGCCGACAAGCTGGTGGAGAAAATTGACTCGACTTACATGCGGCCGGAGGATTTCTCGCCGATGAAGTAGTCCCGCATTTGGATCGCAAACCTCAGAACTTCGCGTCGAACTCCCGGAACCGCCTTTCCAGTTCAGACTGCGCGGCGGCGTTCGCGGCACTTCTGTCTCAGAAATACCAACCCGCAGAAGGTGACCACGTTGGAGTTGTCATCAGCGGTGGCAACACTGTTGCAGTCGATTTCACGCTTCAGAAGAAGAAATATGACCAGGAACGAAATTGTTACAAACGAGATTGCGCAACCGGTTGGTCCGTTTTCTGCGGCAGTCACAACAGGCCAGTTCCTGTATCTTAGGGGGCAAGTGGCCCAAGACCCGAGTTCAGGAAAGCTCGTAGCAGGCGGGGTTGCTGAGCAGGCCGAACAGATCTTCAAGAATGTCGCGGCTATTCTGCGGGCTGCTGGGAAGGATCTTTCTCATGTTGTGAAGGTGACAGTGTTCCTCACAAACATCGCTGAATTTGCAAAGATCAACGAAATCTACGGAAGGCACTTCGACAAGCCGTTTCCCGCTCGTACCACCGTCGCAGTCGTTGCTCTCCCGTTGGGTGCACAAGTCGAGTTCGACATTATCGCCGTTTAGGCCGCGGCGTTCCTTCTATGCGCTTTTCGAAGCAATCGCGTCATGCTTAATGTGAGGCAAATATGTGCTTGCTCTAGCGTGCTTCGAAACGCCAGTCGAAACGGGACAGATGACCTCCGGCCCGATTCTGTTGCAGTCAAACGCAGCTCTCAATTCGGTCGCACCTGAGGAGTGGAAGGACAATGCCTGATCTTCAGTATGTTCATCTCGACATTTTTACGGATCGACCCTTCGCGGGCAACCAGCTAGCCGTGTTCCTCAACGCTGCGGGACTTGACGAACCGCGGATGCAGCGGATCGCAAATGAAATGGCCCTCCCCGAAACCACGTTCGTATTTCCTCCCGAGGTTTCCGGGACCGACGCGCGCGTTCGCATTTTCACACCATCCCAGGAGCTGCCGATGGCTGGAAGTCCGGCGGTCGGAACGACGTTTGCGCTCGCGGGAGCGGGACGGCTGCGTGCGGGCGCCGATAAGACGGTGCTCGGCCTCAGAATCGGACCAACGAACGTGGGACTCGAATGGGGTCAGAACGGCTTGCGCTTTGCCTGGATGAAGCAACCGATTCCGACATTCGGGCCCATCGTCACCGACACCGTTGCGGTTGCCGCAGCGCTAGGTGTCCAGCCGCGCGACCTTGCGGGCGGAAACTTGCCGGTGCAAGTCGTGTCGTCCGGACTCCCGTTTCTGTACGTTGCGCTAATCTCGCGCGCGGCGGTCGATGCGGCAGCCCTCGATCGCGCGAAACTGTGCGCGTTACTCCGGGCGCTGGAACTCGAAGAGCTCCCCGTTTTTGTATTCTCGCCGGAGCCGGTCGACGATGGCGCCACGGTCTACAGTCGAATGTTCGGACCCGTCTTAGGCATCCAGGAGGATCCGGGAACCGGCAGCGCGTGTGGACCGCTGGGCGCATATCTGCTCAAGTACAACGCTGTATCGGCCAAGACCGAGTCGCGACTCGTGAGCCTCCAAGGCGTCCGCATGGGCCGCCCAAGTAGTATTCACATTGCGCTCTCGAGCCGTGCTGGAGTTCTCGAAGAGGTTCAGGTTGGCGGCGAGGCGGTGGTCGTCGGCGAGGGAACGATCCGCACATAGCTGGCTGCTTGCTTTCTGAGTACCGGTGATCGCCTTTGTGATGCTCGCGCTGGGTGGTCTCGGCATTTGGCGCCTATTTGGCGATAATCATCTTGGGCCACTGGCAAGCATGACTGCCCGTGTTTGACGCTTGGATGACAGGAGGCCTCCTGAAGTAATTCCTCCTGATCGGCGCAATCCATGAGTCAGGTGCCAATCTGGAGGCTTCAAAATGCAAATACTGATAGTGGGCATCGGCGCGTTGGGCGGAACGATTGCGGCGCGTGCCATCCGCTCAGGACTGCCCGTCCGGCTTGCGGCTCGCAATACCGATTCCGCGAAGGCACTGCGCAGATCGGGCCTGCGAGTGTCCGGCATCGGAGGAGAGGTGAGGGCAGACGCTATTGACGTTGCCGCAATTGAGGACTACGGAAAAGGAGACCAATTTGGCCTGATCCTGCTTGCCACCAAAGCTCAGGACGCGCTAGAAATCGCGCCCCACGTGTTGGGCTTACTTGCCCCCGAAGGGGTTATATTGCCTATACAGAATGGCGGCGTTGCACGGGCGCTTGCGGATCGTCTAGGCGAAGATAAGATCCTTGGTGGATTCTCAAATCTTGGTGCCACGATGGTAGAACCCGGCGTCTACGTGCAGAAGAACGCAGGGCATCTACTGATAGGCGAACTTGCTGGTGGCGTCAGTGAGCGCGTCGAGCGGGTTGCCCGCGCCTTAGGTCGAGCGATTGAGATTAAGGTATCTTCAAATCTGACTGGCGCCATCTGGTCGAAACTCCTGATCAATTGCTCGGTTACAACCCTCGGCGCGCTCTGTTCGCAAACCATGCGTCAGTACATGGAAACGGAGGCGGGCAAGAAGGTCTTCCGACGGACGTACGAGGAAGCGTTGTCCGTGGCACTTGCAATTGGCACTCGGCTGGAGCGGCTGACCGTGGACCCGATTCCGCCCGGATGGCCGGGGAATTTCGCCGCAGGGGAACACTATGAGTCGTGGGTCGAGGCTGTGATTGCTTTCTACGGAGACATCAAACCCTCCATGCTCCAGGACTTTGAGCGCGGCCGTAAGACTGAGATCGACTTTATCAACGGCTATGTGATGACGTTAGGCCACGCGTCCGGAGTGCCGGTACAGATGAACGCCACAATTACAGGCCTTGTACACCAGATCGAGCGTGGGGAGCTCCAGCCCATACCAGACCGGATGAACGACCTGGCTGCCCAAACTGCGGACTAAGGCCGGCCGCCTGCGTGGGTGTGGCCGGTGCGCTCATCGTCTCCCATCTTATGGCCGGGCTGCTCTACGGTGTATCGCCTGCCGGTCTCCCCACCTTCGCGGGCGTCACCATCGTGCTTACCGCCGTCGCGCTCGCCGCCAGCGACATCCCGGCGCTGCGCGCCTGAGTGTATCGTTCTAGTTCTCCTAGAGCGACGCGGACGCTTTCCCGGTGCGCCTCTCGCACACGATCATCACCGCCCACTAGAGCAGTCAGCGAAACGGACTTCGGCGCGGAGAATGTGGCATCCCATCCGGCGCGATGCTCCAAGCTGGTGATTTCCTTGCCGTATTCGTTTTCGTAGGTGCGTGCTGGCTGATGCTTGACGAGCTGCATGCCGCTCTCTGGATGCTGGCCTTCACTCAGGCGGGCGAAGTGCTCGGAGCCGACTTCGCCATGCAGACCCCGCTCCTGCGCGAGCTTTCCTTGCCACTCGTTATGCGCCTGTTGGTCGCGGCTCCAGTAATTCTGCTTTTCAGAAGTAAACTCGCGGGAGTGATAATTCCGTGCCTGGCCGGCTGACAACGATTTAGAGATGGTCAACATGCGCTTGTACTCCACAACGTGCGCGGCAGCATCTCACTTCTGCCTGATGAGATTCTATCTCTGACTGAAAGGATTATAGGAACTGATCCTCAAGCGAAAGCCCATCCCGACTTCAATGGGCGGTGGCTGGTTGCTGTCGCCATCGCCACCATATAATCCGCACATCCTCCGCAAAGTCGTGCTTCTCACTTCGCTGCCGGCACTGCCTCCATCGCCTTTAGCTTCTCCTTGGCGTCGGAGTTGTCTGGAAACAGCTGCAATTCTAGCTCCAACACATCGATCGCCTCCGCCAGATGGCCCTCATCCTGCAGCTCGGTCGCCCAGATATACATCGCCGTCTCACCGATCTTGAAATCCGGCGTCTCCTTCTTCATCGCCGCATACACCTCGGCCAGATGATCAAACCCCTTCTTCCCTGTCTCCAACCGTAGCGCTTCAAACGTTGCCGGCGCTCCCTTCGCCGCGCGGAAATCCACCGTCATCATGTGCGGCGGAACGCCATTCTCCGCCGGCGTCTTCTTCAGAAACCCCATCGCCGTGGCATCATGCTTCAAATACGTATCCAAAAACTCAAGAGTGTATCGAGCCACCCAGGTGTACCCAACTATCCCATCCGCCCGTGAATAATCTCCTTTGCGATTTTCCGAGTAGTGCTTCCATATCTCCTCATTCCGCTGATACATCGAGCTGTGCTCCACATGATCCAGCGCCATATCATCTACCGTAATCAAGTCTCCATGCGTCCACGCGTTACTCACGTTCGGCCCCTCGTTGTCCTTGCTCGCAAAGTCCTTTGCCTGCTCTTCCAGCGAGATCGCTCCCTGTGTAAAGAACAGCATCGGGAGCGTCATCTCCTCCGGATGCACGTAGCCCGACTCCTTCACCAGCCCTGGGTAGTACCGCATACTCCCATCCAGCGCCACCAGCGCATCAATCCGGTTATCCCGCGCAGCCGCAAACAGATTCGAGATCCCGCCCCAGCTAAACCCCGCCACCGCAATTTCCGACATATCCGCATCCGGCAACGTCCGCGCATACCCAATCAGGAACGAGATGTCCAGCGCCTGCGCGTCGATTCCCTCCAGATCGTTAGTCATTACCCGCGCCGTCGCTCCAATACTCGTGCTCGCCACCACCACATACCCGTGGCTCGCCAGGTACTCGCACAGGTCTGCGTTTTCCCACGACATCGCCGAGAAACTCGGTGCATAGATCACCAATGGGAACCTCTCATTCACGGCAGTCGCATCCCGAACTGCCCATAGGGAATCCTTCAGCGTCGGCTTCATCCCGTCGATCCACGGCTTCCATTCCCCCCACAGCTTCGGCTTAACGAAACTCGTCTCCGTCACCAGCAGCTCGCTGTAGTCCCCCACCGTCATCGGCTTCTTGCCGCTCTTCTCAGCGGGATACCAGATCAGCGTCTGCAGTGGCCGCGCCCGCTCGCCCACCGTTGGCTTCCCCTCCGCGTCGATCTTCGGTCGATACGTCCGTGAAAAGTCATATTGGTCCACAACCTTCAGCCCCACGGCGTAAGGCCCGGGCTTCTCAATAAAGTGAAACAGCGGTCCCTCGCCAGCACCCGCCGGCGCAGTTTGACCACGAACTTCAGCAAAACAGACAACGAGAACAGCCGCAACAACAAAATCCCTGGTACGCATCGCATGCTCCCCGCAAAACAAAAGTTCAAGGCGACGAGGGCCATTGGCGAGCGGACATTTCCTTCGATGTCCGCATCAAAAGTGAAATACGCGCGGGACAGGAGGATGGTTCCACGGAATTTCCGGTGACGGCGTGTTGCGCTGCGGCTCGATGCCATTTGGTCGCCACTACATTCGCACTTCGGTTGGTAGCTGTCCGAGTCACTCGTTCAGTATTAGATTTGTATCAACGCGCCAGCTTGTGGGGCAATGGACTGTTCTGAAGGCATCTTTATAGTTTCACTCAATCCACTCCGATTCATCCCAGTCACGCGGCTTTTCATTCCCAGCCTTCTGTCGTGCAGCCCCAGGGAATACCGACTGTTTCTGGACCGGCTTCTTTGGCGGCTGATCCGGGGCTTTACTCGCCTGTTGAGAGTTGACCATTGCCTGCTGCATGGCAACAGAACGCGGCGATACCGATACGGTTCGCTCGATGAATCGCTGTTGCTTCTCTATCGGAGCGACATACGGAAAGCGCACCCGGACGACGTAGTTCTCCTGCTTGATGTAGCCGTGCAATGGTTCCAGTCCAGCAATCTCCGAGGCCATGACGAGCGGCTGAGTCGTGATCTCAAGGGTGTACTGCTTTCTGCCACCGATCAGACCCGCACTGCGCGACTCCTTCAAACGCTCAAGTTCCACCTCTCCGATCGCATCGGAGACCCACTTTGCCGAGTGCGGCTCGGAGGTCTTGAGGAATATCTTTGTCGCTGGCTGCGAGAGGATGACTTCGGCGTCCTTGCCGTAACGCTTTTCGAGCTGGCTCCGGCCCTGAAACCCGAGCACAACCGGGTTGCCGGATTTGCGGCTCTCCGTGACAACCGTATGGAGCTGCGGCAACTTATTCAAACTGGCCAATTCGTCCAGCACAAACCACACCGGCTTCGCCGGATTCACGCAGGGGCCAACATGCGGAGAATCAGCATATCAAGCCATACGCTATGCAGCGGCAATAGCTTCTCACGGAAGGTCGGCCTGGAGGTAAGAAACACCCATTTGTTGCGCTCGAATTCCCAGCGCGAAGTGGAGAACCGTTGCCGGGTGTCATCCTCGCTGGGCAGCAGCTCGAAGCTGTCCGCAATCATGTTGAAACTGGAGATGATTCCGGCGCTCTGGGCAGGCGCGCTGGAATCGAGAAAAGCGGCATACGGGGTTCCTTGCATCATGCGCGCGATCTCTGCCGGATCGCTCATCCATTGCACAAGCTGCTGCGGGGTAGGCCGCCGGCACACCAGACGGGCGAAGATGCGCCGTGGCGCGTCGGTAAAGAATTCCTTTTCATGGTCCTTTTCAGGGAACAATGCCGCTGCCATCGCCGTCGCCACTTCCGCGGTCGATACCTCATCGGCGATGTCCCAATAAGGGCACCGCGAATCGAGCGGGTTGAGAATCAGATCGCCGCGCTCGGGCGAGTAGAACTCCGGCGTGAACTCCAGCGCCGGGTCGTAGACGATGGCCGTCTCTCCCCGCTGGGCAATCTGGCGGAGGATTTGCCGGATGGCCGAAGATTTGCCGCTGCCCGAGTCGCCCATCAATAGGATGTGGTTAGCTTCGAGATTGCGCCGCATACGAAAAGTTGGAGTGGCCCAACCGGGCAACTGCTTGCTGCACCAATCGAGCAGGAAATTCTGCCAGCGCAATTGCCAGCGAATGCCATCGGGCTTCAGCTTCCAATTCCATCGCCAGGAGGACAGTAGTTCCGGCCCTCGGGTGCGGCGTCCGTGCCGCTGTTCGTGTCTCGATCCGGTGCCCAACCACTCTTTCAATTTAAGCCCGCCCGCAACCAGAAACATCATCAATGCGAAGCCAATGAGAATCGGCTCCAGCATCAATGTCCAATAGCCACGGCCGTTGTAAATGTCTTCCTGTAAGAATTGCTCAAGCTCGGCTGAATCGACCTGAACGGGAGCGTGTTTCTCAATCCCCGTCCAGCCATCTGCGATGGCGGCTTCGGAAAGCCGCACAGGCGGATCGGCGCTGTTTTCCGAGACTACATCGGGATTCGTTGCCAGGGTGCTTTTCCGCCCGGAAGCAGTCTTCAACACCCATTGAACTTTGGTCATTGTACCGGACTGCTTTGCCCGCTCCGTGCTCTCAAGGTAATTGAGCAAATAATACCGTTCGAGCGGTGGCATCTCCCATGCCAACCACGCAGCCAATGGGAATAGCGGAAAGCCGAAGATCACCGCCAAGACGGCCACGATCCACCACCGGAAACGGCCTGGGAAACGCAGCGGCCTCATGGCGTACCCTTTGGCGGTTTGGATCCGCTTCCGGCCCTCAGTTTGGTCAGAAATTCGTCGGCCTTTTGCTGTTTGACGGAGTCGGCGTATACCAGCATCTTGCGGAGCGATTCGTCCGTCAACGGTCCTTTGGAAACTGCCGCGAACAGATTAAGGATGAGGGCGCGAATCGCCATCAGTTCGGCCAGCAGAATTGGGTCGGTATTCACTCTCTGAGCGGCGCTCAATCTGTCGAGTATCGCTTCGCGAATCCAGGCGGAAATGTTCGTGCCTTCGCCAGCGGCAGCAGCCTCGACTTCGGCAAACTCGGCCTCGGTCAGCCGGGTGCCGGTTTGTTTGACGCGGTAATTCTCGGATTCCCGTGCGGGGGAAATGGCTGGCGGAATCAGCGAAGTCGGCTTTGGGTCAGCAGTAGCCACAGCAAAATTGACCCCGGCGAGGACTTGGGCTTGCATTTGGTTTGATGCCGAGTCATTGAGGGTGGTTTCCGTAAAGCATTCTGAATCATCATGTTCACATCTGCTAACTTTGCCGTTTGCAAATGTAAATGCCAATGTTTTCGCGCGAAAACTCGAAGCTGCAAATGATTGAAACCGCACACGTTAACGAACGCAAACACGCGTCTACGAATCAGCACCCCGTTGGGGATGACGTGTCATCACTGCACCCGCTGCGACAGCAGCGCCGGTCTTGGAATGCTCGTCCTGACTCGGGACTCTGGCCATGATACTCAGACTGGAGCGATACACTGCCCACATGAGCAAGCGGCTTCTTCAGGGGCAGGAACTGGAACAGCGGGCGCGAGAGCTTGGCGTCGATATTCAAGGCTCCCCACGTACGGGAAGCTCATCGGGTGCTCGTCCGCGTGCCGAGGATAATGAGCTTCAGCAACGGGTCATGGAGGCGGAACGGGCCAACCGAGAGTCCCGCCTATGGCTCTTAGCATTGATTTCGGCTCTGGCTTCTGTCATCAGTGCACTGGCCGCTTGGGCGGCGATCCTACGAAAATAACCCAGGCGAGGGCTTAAAGGTACATCTTGCGGAAGCGGAGTTGCACATGCCAATGTATAGCCTATCGAAGCCGCTGAGAAGCAAGAAGAAGAGCTGGTATGAAAGCGAGAAAAACACAGCTGCATTGTTACAGGCGGTGGTCTCGGCCAGGAGAGGAAAGCCGCTTTCTGGCGATGATATCTGGTACCTGTTGCGGCTCACTTGGTACACACGCTCAGCTGATCATGTTTACTGGAAGAAACTCAAGGTTCCTGCCCTTTGTCACTTGTTTCCCAAAAACAGATCGGTTGGGATGCCTTCGAGAGATGCCAAGCTCAAGGAGGTTCTGGATGGCATGTTGCTGCCGACACGGGTCGCAGAGGCCGCTGCAAAGAGCACGGGCAACATTGGTTTGTACAAGGCGTACTGGAATTCCTCAAAAACTTGGTGCAACCACCATGTCGCCGAACTGCGGGAGATAATCCGAGAAGCCGTGCACCTGCATGCGAATGACCGGAGCAGATGGGCATTGGCCGCCAAAATAGACTCCCTGCCTAGGGTGCCAAACCCATCGGGAACTCAACACAAATATCCGGGGGATATCCTGACGCCATTGGTCGCATTCCTTGATCCGCACAGCCGCTTCCCGATGATAAACCAGAGAAAAGAAGTACAAGCTTTGCTTCGTGGATGGCGATTGGCGGGACGTAACCTTGAGGAGCAAGTACGAGGAATGACGGGAGTGATCGGAAGGTACGGCATCTCCGATGCTTTTATGCTTGATGTGTTAGCGGACAAGCTTAAGAAAATTGCTCCACGCCTCAACGTCCCGATCCCGGTCAAAGTCGTTGCACCCAGCCCCGGTTCAGCATTACCAGACTTCGACACGAGTGAACGCGAGTATCTCCGTAAAGCAGCTACGATTCGCTACAGGCAGCGGCATAACAAAATGATGGAGCGGCTCAAGCAAATCTTGATTGGATTCAAATTGACGCAAGGGACAAATTCTGATTGCCGATGGGATCTGCTTGTTGAGCGCTACGAGCAAACTGGCCGAGATTTGCTGCTGGAACTGAAGCCTGACCCTGAAAAGGCGGCAATACGTATTGCGATAGGACAGCTCTTTGACTACCGACGATTTGTCGTTCATCCTGCGGTAACAGACATAGCCGTACTGACGATCGGGGCCCCCAACAAGCTGTATCGTCAGTTGCTTATCGAATTGAATGTCTCATGCATCTGGTTCAAGGATGAAGGCTGCCAGGCACTCGATGGCGAAGGATCTGCTTGGGAAGCCCTGCGCAAATTGTTCGCTAAAGCAGCGAAGAGCTAACCACAAAGACGAATACAAATTAGCTTGATCGACATTTGGCGGGAGCCATCGGATTGGAATAAGCGCGAGGTTGCCATGACGATCCGTGTCGAACTCAATCCGGAGATGGAGAGAAAGCTTGCCGCAGAGGCATTGGCTCGCGGCATTGCGCTGGAGTTGTATGCACATCGGCTAATCCCCGGCTGGAATGGACCCCGGTGTCGGCATGGGTTCGCCGAACCGCGTCACTGAATTGCCGTACCCGGCATGAACGAGCTTGCCACAGTCCGCTGACTGACAACCGGTTACGGCGAGCCTCCTGCCGAGAGCGGTGGCGGTGCCCGTCGGGTGGGCCAGAATGTCTCCCCGGCGCTCGTTCGGGGTATCGCATGAGGGCGGGCAGACGGGCTCCGGATGATTCTGGGCGTACTCCGAACCGCAACAAATCTGCAGACGCACGCACGGGATCGAACGAGCGCAATCTCTACGCGACCTTCAAACTCTGTTCACTATGGAAAGCCGGTTCACGCCAGTGGCCCGAACAGCCACTCCAACACTTCGTCGAGCGCGCCAAGTGAATCGAATCGACTACGAGGGATAATCCGCTGATCTGGCCGTTCGGCCTTTTGCCCTTGGCGTTTGCCTTTGTATGTTTGGCAACTCTCATGTTCCGAATGTCAGGCAGCGGGTGTCCTGGAGGGCCACCCAGCCAGCGGTAGGATTCAAGCTTTAACTCTGGAGTGACCACGATCCAGATGATGCAGCCGCTTGGCTTGTCCATCAGCTTGAGGCTGGCTTTGATACTGGCCGCCTTGCCGCCGGCCATTGAGGTTTTGAATTGAATGTGCCTGACGATCTTTCCGTGGCTCATCACCAGGTCGTATCCGCCAGCGTCGAACTCTGAGCGCAGCACCTCAACATCTGTCACGCGATGCTGCCACAGCCACCGCAGGGCATCGCCCACGAACACATGTTCGACAATTCTCTCGCGTAGTGTCGAGTGGAGGTAATGCGAAGTCTCTTCGCCAGTTTCGATCTCCATCCCTGCCCCCTAACTACATCTGATAAACGAAATTAGTAGATGTAGGAAGCCCGCCGTCCCAATCGGGCTGACCTGTCCACCCTGTTAGGCTAAACCTCTGGCATCCTAAAGTCAGAAGACAAGATTCCGAATTTCGGCGGCGACGAATGGATAGTTCGAGAGTTCAGCGATTCCTCAACCTGTTTGCCGCTATCGGAGAGCTTTACCAAACCAACGATTCGGACCCAACTTGGGATAAATACCCACAAGCGCTCTCCAATCGAGCGCAATCGTTGGCGGTCTTTCTTGATGGCTACGCCTTTGAGAGAAGTGGTAGACCACCAAAATTCAGCGTGATCGCCGCGAGGATTATCGCGCAGAAGAGGTCCGACGATCTTGACCCCACGTCAGTCTGGAGCGAATTTAGCCTCGAATTCGGGGGAAAAGGCATAAACCCAAAGGTCAACCCGCTTGCCCCAAAGGGTACGGAATTTAGGCACAAGGGCGCGACGCTCCGCACCACCGGACTCTCGGTGATCGAGCTAGAGAGAACACTTGGAAAGCCGCTTGCCAAGTGGGTGGTAGACAATCTCTTGAACACGCCCAAAATCGTTCATGATCGCTTACGGGAAATATCAGGCGTCGGCGAAAAGATTGCCTCGTTCTTCATGCGTGACATTGCATGCCGGTTCAATGTATTCCCATTAAGAGCGGAAGACAGACACCTGCTCCAGCCGGTTGACATATGGATAGAAAGGGCTGCGACCTGTCTCGGCGCACCGGCCGGAAGGGCCGCTGAATTCCTCGTCAGATGGTCTGGAGCGGATGGCAACCGCCCGGAGCGGGTAAACCAGGGCATCTGGCTCTTTGGTGCAGAGGTTGTGCGCTCACAAGAAATGCTGGAAAGGTTTCTCTGCACAACAAATGGAATGGACGAGGTGATGAGCGACTTAAAGGCGCAGATTGCGCATCGCCGGGAAATCCTAAATCGTCTGGAGTCTGCACTAGGTGCCGATCACTGACAACGACTGCATTCTCAAACTTCTGCGCTTAGATTGCCGGCTCAGCGACGGTAAACTCGGCAGCGCCGAGCGGCGCGTATTTCAGATCACCTTCGATCTTTAGTAGGAAAGCAACATCGCGATTGGTTCCTCCAGCCTCCGCCCACCAGACACAATAGAGGACGAATACTTCCCCTGGCGTGTACCAATCGCAACTGCGTCGCATGCATTTTTCCATCTCATTTTTAATGCTGTTCGCTTCCGCCCTGGCATCATCAAAGGTACGGTGGCGATGGTCCAAGCGGCAAAGCATCAGCTTCACGGGCGAGCGCACATAGAGCAGCTTTTCGAAATCCCGGGCAATCTCGCGTTTTTCGTTGTCATGTTCAGACTCGGCTGCTAGCAGAATTCCGTGGCCCGGCTTGTAGGCAATGAAGTCCCAAAGGAACTGCCCCTCCCTGTCCGGCGCCTTCGGGTCCGATGGATAGCTTTCCGCCCCTTGCTCATTCGCGAAGGCACGGAGCAAATCCAGATTCTGCTTCGTCCATTCGGGACGAAGGTGGGTGTTCTCAATCCCAGAGTGCAGAGAATTGATTAGCTTCTTAGCCAAGAAGAGGGCTTCGGCAGAGGACGGCATGGCAAGGCTTCCATCCACTTGGCACGGAGCTTTCGTTTCGAATGCTGTTTCCTTCATTGTTCCTCTCGTCAAATTTCACCCTATCAAAAGCGCGGAGTCGTCCGCTTGTGATTTAAGGTAAGAACGAACCATAGAAATGCCCTCACTTCGGATGTTGGCAATTAAAGTCTTTTCGGACCCACGTTCATTAGGAGCCGGTAAGAAAACTAGGATTTTTGATCTGTCGCCGAGTCGGAACTCGGCCAGCTTATTGGGCAGGCACCACGACACTATTCCAGAATCATATCGACGACAGACGGCATATCTCGCATATTCGCCGTAGACGATCATAACGCGGGCGGCAGAGATTGCAAGGACACGCTCCAAATAGCGCTGAGAGCAGCATTCCAGAGCCTCTCTCACACCCATTTGATTTCGCGATTTGCAATGCACCACCTCTGTAAGGGCAAAATCGATACCCGGTTTGACTTCGGTTTTCGGCTTACCCAGAATCTCGCTCGTCCGGGCGCGAGCCGCGGCCCAGTACCTCACCCAGTCAGTCCGGGTGCCATCCCTTTTCAGCGCACATAGATGGCTGTCCACCCAACCCGCAGGAGAACTAAAGCGATTCTGAAAGAAATCAGTGATCCGTTCCGCTTCCCATGACGCGTCGGGATAAGTCTCCTCTTCATCGATTGAGGGATTAGAACTGAGAAACAATATCGGCGCAATGTCGAGTCGTCCAGACCAAGGTTCGGGTCGTTGGAATGAGATGCCGGTTTGAGACGAAACGATTTTTTGACAAGGACCATCCTGTCCGGTGCGGACCGAGGCCGCAACGGGGCAGCTGGAAATCTCTATTAAAAGCTGTTGAGCCTCATTCACAGTGGGCTTCCTGAGATGATTCTACCGGGACCCGCGGCAATTCGGCCGGACGGCTGAGCCAAATGCCGAGGGCAATGCCGTTCGTCAAACCGGGCGACGCTGCCCGTCGGGTGGGCCGAAGGTGACGCCCCGCCGCGCTTGCGGAGCGTCGGACAAGGGCGGGCAAACGGGCAGCCGGACACAGAAATGCGGAGCCTGTCTTGCTGGCTCCGCGAAACGCTTGTTGCTCGTGGAAAGCTAGGCCGCTGATTTCTTCGCGGGCTTCGATTCCGACCTGGGCGCGGCCTTTTTGTTGGCCTTCCCTCTTTCCTTCGCCGCGAACTCCTGCTTGACGGTCGCGGAGATTGTGTCAACGTCCACCTTGTAGATGCGCGGCATCGCGGAGAATCTTCGCAACGTCGGCCTGATTGTGCATGGACTGGAGAATGACTGACTCCACAACAATGCGGCCCAGCTTCCCAAGCGTAAAATGTAGGGATTCAAGCAGAATCTGCGGTCGAAGGGGCCAGCCGCGTCTGGCGTAGAGGAGCACTAATGGTCTATCGAATGGCGATTTTGAGCGCCGCATTGATGGCGGGCATCGGATTCAAGACTCCGGCATATGCGATTGCCTCCGCCGAAGTCCCATTTGTGGGCTGCAAATCGGACGGCCAGGTAGGTCCACAGGACGCACCGATCGGGAAGCCCAAGGCGATCGCAATCTCCCCGCAGTTGGCTCAAAGGGTCGCCTATTACAAGGCATCGGACGGCGAGGGAGTTCTAGGCCCGCGTGGTTGGTACTGTTTCGGGACCTACGGCTCCAGTGGGTCCAACCTATATGTAACCCCAATGCCGCTCAAATCCCCGATCTTATTTTCAAATAGCTGGAATCGCATCTCCAGCTTTGGAATCCAGTTCAGCGTATCCAACGGCGACACATCAGGCCGCTTCGAGGTTGCACAGATCATCGCGCGGGTCTTTCCCGCCCATTCGGCTTTCGTCAGACGGGTGATTGCTGAAGGCGTTGAGCCCTCAACCTCGTTCCCCTATGGCCCTTACCCCGCAGATAAATTGACCTACAAAAGCAAAGAAACCGTCGAATATATTACCCCACCCAACACCGAAGGTCTGGGCACAAAGTCGTTCCTCATCAAAGATGCTGACCCCATAGATGGCGTCGCCATCCTCACTGGCGAAGAACTCAGCCTGACACATTTGTCAGTCCGCCTCTCGCCGGAAATGTCTGACCTCCTCCCTGTCATCATCCGGCAAGTTGAACAAGATATCTCTCAGCCCGCTTCTTCCGGGTCTGCAACGGCCTCGGCACAGAATGCCACGCCGGAAAGTTGCGCCAAACTGAATCTAGCTTATGAGTATCACGGCGATATAGGCACTTCTTCTTGTGTTCCTCACGCTGGAGGTCAGAATGTACCTCCCGAAAACTCGGACGCGATGCCGAATGGCGACAAAGAATCCCCAGCAGGATGTTTGGAAGCAACAGCCCACACGAATGGTCCGTGCAAGATCACTTATCCGAACGGCAATATTATGGAAACTGGAGCGGACGGTACTACCTGGATCACAATCAAGAGGCGCGATATAAAATTTCAAGTCTTCTCGGGTATTCCGGTAACTGGCCAATTCCAAACCATCATCATCACTAAGCTCCCAGAAGGCGATATCATACAGGCGCCCCAGTTTGAAAAGACGAGCATTCTCGGTGACTGTCAATCTAAGTCGTATCAAATTATGGGCACCGCAATGACGGACCCGAACGGAGTTTTCGATTCTGGAACTGGTCCCGAGAACGTTGCGCGGCGCGTAATACCTGACACACCGGTGGACATTGTGTTTCATGTTTTTTGCGACGCTCCGGCCCCAACCAAACCCTGAGCGGAAGTGCATAAGGCGGATGCTGGCTGCGCTGCCACGCCGCGCGGATTGTGGAAGCGCAAGAAGCCGGGAGAATTGCATTCGCAAAGACGGTCGAAAACCAGATGTTGGATCAAGGTTTCAATTTCGACGTTGTTACCCACACGCACGGAGCACATGATGAAAACAGAAAAATCCGCTGGTCGTGCCTATTTGGTTCTTTGGAAGTATAGCGAAGCTGAGCGGATAAACGGTTCAGTGATTACGCGCGGTGAGGGCAGCCATTCAGGTGGACTGAAGAAGGGCGACCGCATTTTCGTTTGGGCAACCAAGGGCGATGAACTTTATATTCTTGGAGCGATTCAGATCGAACGTGGAGGGCGGGAATGGGCCGAAGGTCAAAGCCTTTATGGGCCGTTTCAGATCGTTCCTCTGAAGGGTCTAAAGTGGCGATTGAGGTTTCAAAATTCGGCATCTGAGAAGCTCTCGCGTGAGACACCCATTGCGCTACAAGTTCGGGCGAGGCGACAACCAACTCCCGAGACAATCGGACTTCTTGAAAAATTGCTATCCGAAAACGCCGGACGCAGAGCGAATCAAGCTCGCCGGGGCGAGACCGAACGGCAAGCCGTTACCCTATCGAAGGCGAAACGAAAGCAGACAGTGGAGAAGCCTTTCAGTATCGATCAGGTAGAGTTTGCTCTGGTAGCAGTTAAACCAAAAATTACAGATGCGCAAATGTCCATGCTGAGAGCGCACTATCTCTATCGAGTGCTGTCCATGGAGCGGATCGCGGAATTCGCCGGATATACCTATTACGGCTCTGCCAACTTGCAATACGGGGCACTCTGCGGCCGAATTGCCCGCGAGCTTGGTTATTCGTCTCCGGGCAGCCAAACTTATACCATTGCCAATGTTGCACCGAACCGCGACAAAACGGGGGCGTTTCAGTGGCAAATGGACGACGTGGTAGTGAAGGCATTGAAAAGGGTTGGGTGGTTTAGCCAGGTTGTCAAGGAATTGGCTGAGTCCAGTGAGCCTGTAAGAATCGCTGAAACGGAGCGCGACGCGCTTGTCCAGGCCAGAATCGGACAAGGCAAATTCCGCACAGACGTCATTGCGCTCTGGGGATGCTGCGCCGTGACAGGATGTTCGATGTCCGGCGTCCTTGTCGCTTCACACATCGTGCCGTGGGCCCAATGCGCAACAAACGAAGAGCGGCTTGACCCGCTCAACGGACTGCTACTCACACCCAATTTAGACAAGCTCTTCGATCAATTCCTTATCTCGTTCAAAAACGATGGGGCAATCCTGCTATCGAAGGAATTGCGCGCCGAGGAAAGAGCCGCTCTTGGAATCGCGGAGCAGAGAGGGCTACAGTTTGTGCCGCCGGCGATGCGGCCATATCTCAAGCGGCATCGGGATCTGTTTTCTAAGAAGCAGAAAATCAGGAACGCAACGGCGCGGTAACAGAGCAACCGGAAGAAAGCCCTGCGCGCCAAACCGTGCATTTTCGGCTGTGAGTTGTGGACGCCAACAGTGACAGTTCTGACGCTTCAAACTTTACTTATCAGTGAGGTATCGCAGGCGCGGCGCGCCAAGCGGCGAGGTCCAACCATCTGTCAAAAGGAGAGCACAATGACCAGGGCGGGAAAGGCAAAATCCAATTGACGGCGACCTAAATTATACTCAACGGCACGGAGACGGGATGGCAAAGCCTCAACCCAGAGCAAGGAGTATTCCGTGAAGACCGGTACGAAGCTGTTTTTGTTGATTATCGTGGTGTGCTTGGTGATGTGCTTTTACAACTTGGCAAAGCCGAAGTCGAGCGAGCCTGAGAAAGCCATCGCTCCTCTCGACTACAGTAAGCCTGTTTATACAACCGACCATGCAATCGTCTGCCCTCTGTCGTTACTCAGTGATCGGCGCGCGGATCACGATATATCCGCGGTGATGGATATGTATACGTCTGCATTCACCGCAGAAAGCAAAGCAGAGAAGCTCGGTTGCGAAGTATGGAAGAGCGGTATCGAGGTGGCAGCGAAGCCCATGGATGGGATGGCCCCGCTCGTTACGGTGAACACATCTGCCTTCACTGTAGGTGCACATCTGACCAACGATCCGGAAGGGAAAATGCGATCTGAGGATTCCAATCCCGCCCCTCCTTCAAAAGACACACCCTCTAGTCTCGGCAGTGTACTTGTTGCAACGCCATCTCGGAATCCAATACCAAAAGGTGATGTCGTGCCTTCAAACGACGGATTTGGCGCAGTCATCTGCCCTGACTCCCAAACGTTAGCCACCTATGACGATGCCGCAATAGAGTGGTTTGCCTCCAGCAGTGGACCAAACGCGTCCACTGCGAAAAGTTCAGTCATCGATTCATTTGAAGGATTAGCAAAGTCAAACGGATGCCACTATATTCGCCCCGGCATTTCGCTGGTATCGGAAGGGGGAAACTCAATTGGTTCGCTGGCAATCGTGACTGCGCAAATGCCTGAAGGCACGACAATAAGAGGAGTCACATTCCCCACGATGATTACCGAGAACCAACAGGAGCTAACAGCATCGGATCAGCAAGTGCAGGTACAGAGTTCCAGTCCTCCAACCGACCGGACTGCAACTCCACCGAAAACCACGCCTGTACCAGTGGGTGCTGCCGACGCTTGGAAAGACCCGGCGACCGGGTTGATGTGGACGAAGAAGGATAATGGCGTAGATGTCACTTGGCAGGAAGCGACGAACTATTGCCAGAATCTGCAAACTGGCGGTCAATCGGACTGGCGCTTGCCGACAATAAACGAGTTGCAAGGCATCTATGACTCCAGTATCAATGCCCCAGATCGGAGCAGCGGTGGTCAAGCGGTCCCTTGGCAAGTTAAGGGTAAACTTGCACTCTCCGCATGGGGGGAATGGAGCAGTTCTCCGGGAAATGCTCCTGGCCAAGCGTGGGTCTTCGGCTTTGGCAGTGGGAAGCCGTTCTCCTACCGATTCGAAGGTCTCAAAAAGCCTCGCGCGCTTTGTGTACGTGGTTCCTGAGATTGACGCCGGCAGTCGTTAGGCACCCTCTCCCAAAATCAGCTCGGACAGTGGCGCTAGACCTTGGCTGGATCGGCGAAACGGTAGGAGATGTAAAGTGATTCTTCAATGGGATCATCAATGCATCGAGCAAGCGCTTCCGATTTTGTGGGAACTATTTGCGCGCGAGGAACGTCAGGAGCGCCTTCCAAGACTAAGAGAAATTCACGAGCATGCAGAGTTGTATTGGCGCAAATACGTCGAGCAGTTTGGTGATAGATGCGTCGAGTACCTTCTCATCGCAGAAGCACCGCCATGGAGTCAATCCGGCGAGGACATTCAGTATGTACTCGACCCGTCAAGCCGATCAAGAACGCTGATGTCTGCGCTTCGAAAAGCTTTTCCGACCGCGTACGAACTACCTGCCGACAAAGCGCTTGCTGAATTTGCGCGGCTTGGAATTCTGATCGTAGATTCGATCCCTTTTTCGATGAAGTACACATCAAGCAAGCGGAGATCGGGCAAGTACCAACAGCTCGTCACCGTAACTGCAATCGCCGTTCAAGAGGCGCTTCGGTCGTCATCACTCAAGTGGTCCCCCGATCTTCGCATTGCTTTCAGCGTGAAGCTCAACGCGCACGCAGTGATACGTGCGTTAGGGGGGCGCTTGGATTTGAACGGTGCAGTATTCGACCTCTCGGAGAACTTAATTGCTGTGACTGGGGCCGGGTATCCTGATGCTGAAAAGCTGCGCGCGTTGTTCCAGGGGAAGGAACGTTAAGTCGGCGATGGTTGATCGTTTTTGAAGAAGCTGAAAATCAGGGACACAGGGATAAACTAAGATCGTAACGGGAACAAAGCAGGGCAGCGCAATGTGCTTTTTGGACAATGGAAATCATTGAGCCCAATATCGTATTAGCGAAAATGCAACTCCTCGGATTAGACGTAGGGTTTTCCGCAGTGAAGGCAACGTCCGGCGTGGCAACTCTCACCGGAACCACCTGTGCTGTGGGACGAGCCACGGCGACGGTGGCCAGTCGCAGCAAATTGTGGTCTCGAATATCCATGGCCGCCGTCGTAGCCGTCGACGCGCCTCTCCTGCCAACGTCTGATCTGTGCATACGGAGTGCGGAGCGCCTGTTTGCGCGTGGCCAGTTCCAGCGACGCTGCAAGGCCGGGTTCTCGCACATAAAGGGAACCGGATTAGAGCTTCGAAGGGCCGGATCGGAATCAGCGATGCAGCTTGAGTATCTTACCTCTATTGATCCATTGGCCACAGCATTCCCTTTGGTGCTTGCACCGCGAAACCTCGTGGAAGCATTTCCGAATGCTTTTCTTGGCGTGTGCGTTTCTGCTGAACAGTACGCTTGTATGCCGACTCTGAGGCGAGGCAAGAAATTCGATTGGCTCTACGGTGAGTGGTGTCAGACAGGCAGATTTAGATTACTCGTGAAAGAGTTGGCCTCGGTGCTGCCCGAATGCTTCGCTTCGCGTTGCGAAATCAATCCGGACCATGAAGAG
>Ga0302200_10000573_pt1 | contig 36688 bp, 40 predicted proteins | sample II_Bog_N3_1_FD_194585 | JGI IMG/M metagenome (GOLD analysis project Ga0302200, IMG submission 194585) | Peat permafrost microbial communities from Stordalen Mire near Abisko, Sweden - II_Bog_N3_1 | ecosystem: Environmental > Terrestrial > Soil > Wetlands > Peat | place: Sweden: Abisko...
TGAACAATAGTTCGTTTCATAGTTAGGGGGAATTATGATGCCATGGAAGTATATTTTGAATATAAGACTTGATGATAACGTTATCTATAAAAGGGATTTATATGAAGATGAAATCTGTGTACAGAACAAAGAAAAAGAATTAGGGTATAAAAATAATGTAAATTGCGAATTACTACCTAACGTGGAGGTGACGAATAATGCAAGGTAGTATTCGCAAAAAAGGAAAAAACTATTATATTAGATATTATGAATATATAGATGGCCTAAAGAAACAAAATGAAAAAGTAGTAGGTCCATCATATGAGAAGGCTGAAAAAAAATTAAATGAAATAATATATAAACAAAATAATGGATATATAAGCACAAATATGTCTTTAAAAGCTTATTTAAATATGTGGCTAGAAGATTATGTTAAAGAAGAACGTTCTGAAAGAACATATATAATTTACAGAGATACTATGTTAAATCATGTAATTCCGTGTATTGGTGATATAAAACTTTGTGATCTTAAAGTTGTACATATAGAGAAATATGTTAGAGAATTGAAAAAAGTTAAAAATAATAACGGAAGTACTATTCAATTAAATTTTAGAAATTTAAAAACCGCATTAAATAAATCGGTAAAACTACAATTACTAAATGATAATCCTTGCCGATTTGTTGAAATGCCAAAAAAAAATAATTTTAAGGGAAACTACTTAACAGTAGAAGAATTCAATTTAATATATAACAGTCTAAATAATGAAACTTATTTGGGTGCATCTTTCCAAGTATTATTGGATTTAGCAGTTGAAACAGGATGCAGACGTGGAGAAATGTGTGGAACAGACTGGAAGAATATAGACTTTGAAAATAAAACTATTACTTTTAATAAAGCATTAATAAAAAGTGAATCTGGATGGATAATAGGAAACCTAAAAACTGAAACATCTTATAGAGCTTTATCACTCTCAGATAATTTAATTGATCAGTTAAAAAAGTTGCATATACAACAGCTTGAAAACAAAAAATTATTTAAATCTGAGTATCACCTTAATGTTTTTGAGGATATCGAATATGACCTTATATGTATTCAAAGAAACGGTAAATTCATGATACCAAATGATATAGCAGATAGATTAAGAGCTTTGTTAAAAAGAAACAAAATAGATAAGAATATACGATGGCATGATCTTAGACACACTTCTGCTACCCTACTTTTAGAAAATGGTGTTGCAATGAAAACTATACAAAAAAGACTAGGTCATGCTTCTATGTCAACAACCTCTGATATTTATTCACACGTAACAGAAAAAATGGATAGAGAAGCAACTAATATATTAAGTAGAACTATTAAGCAAACATAATGCACATTCAAAAAAACAACAAATCAGCATGCTAATGTATTTTGAGTTATACTGAGTCATCATATTTTCACCTAATAGCTAATTATGAGGCCTATATAGGGGTGTCGCCACATAGCCATCAAGCTAAGCCCTATTGAATATTAGTAACTCATCATTAAATCCTATATTTTACCAATAGTTTTCCGTTTAATAAGTTTCAATGGTGAATTTTAAGTGTCCATTAGTATTCAAACAATTTCAGGGCACACAAAAAAAACCACGTATATAGTGGATAAAATTTACAATTATATCAAGTTGTTTTATGCTGCAACTTTAGCCTGCGCTGATGTTAATTTATAACAAACTCCAAGAATATCAAAAACAGTTTTCTTATCCTTTTTATGAGATTTTAGGCCATTCCTAACTACATTTTCAAATATTAAATTTAAGGTGTTGAAAATTTTATTAGGGAATTTGATAAGTTCAAAGTATAACCTATCAATATATTCATGAACTATTTCACAAGTTTTAATTTCACTGGCTTCAAGCCCTTTATTTTCTAAAGCTAAAGTCCTCATTTTAAACATCACAGCAGAGCTTATGAGTAGCAAAATAAGTTTTCCATAAAGCTGACATTGAAATCGTTCTATTTTAACTAACTTTACGACCTGTATGCTAAATATGGATTTCCACGTTTTAAATATTATTTCTACCTGCCACCTCAAGGAGTAAAACTCATGAACCTGTTTTGCACTTAAAACTTCTTCCTTAATATTCGTTATATAAATAGATATCCCTAATAATTCAATAGTATTATCACTTTTTTCTATACCCTTCTTTTTAGCATTCTTCACAGACTTTTCTGTTCTTTTTTTCAATTGCTCATTTGTTAGTTTATATAAAATAAGCCTTGTTTTTAGCGTTTTTTCCTTACCCACATAGACATCCTTAATTTCATAACGTTCTCCATAAGCCATCTGTTTCATTATGTCAGAAATATAGATTCTTTTAAAAAGGCTTGATTTTTTAGGGGTGCCATTCTTATAGTATTCTATATCCTTATTTTCTATATATACTGCTATATTAGGTTTGAGTCTTGATATGTAAAAGGCTTTTCTATCTTCTATGTCCAAAAAATCTTCAAAGTTGAAATATCCAAGATCTCTTAAAATAAGATCCTTGAATTTGATAGTATCTCTTATTTTGCTCCCAAAAGTATTATCACTCCCTGAACCAGCTCCTACTTGTACATTAAGAAGATTTCCGGATTTTAATTCATATTCTAGTTGTATTTTTACACCTGAAGCTTGAGAGCATCCACCAGATCCAGGATAAACATCTTTATAGCTTTCTGGTACTTGAAAAGAAGTAGAATCAAGTATTCTTATTCGTTTGAAATATTTATCCCATGCACTTAGTATCTGGCTATTATTTGTTATTGTTTGGCGCAACAAGTTCTCAAAAATCTTCTTTAAAAATTCCACGCATCTTTCATTTAAACGTTGATCTAATGCTTGATTAGAAATAACTACTCCTATTTTTGCACTAAGTTTTGTACATAGGGTAACAAGTGTATTATTCGCAACTTCTGCATCCATAAAACAGCATAAGCAAACGAATTCCCAGGCTTCAATTTTACCTTTTCTTTTCACAAAACCTGTTACTCTCGCTATTTCTTCAATATCCTCTTTTGAAAAGCATTTTTTAAGTTCATCTGAAAAATGCTTTATATCTTTATCCAATTTTAAGTTTTTCCCTATCATTTGTAAGTTCCCCCCATTGATGTGTTTTTATTATCTTTCAAATGATAACATTTTTACAAATGGGGGGCTTTATTTTTATAGAATTTTCTTAGCTTGATGGCTATGTGGCGATACCCCTAGGAAATAAGATACTATTGCTTAATAACTTACTGGAAGAACAAAATCTCCCTACTGTCGAGTATAAATGTTATTCACAGCCAGTTCCGCAAGCTGTTTCCTATATAATAAAAAAACCTGCCGAAAACTCTGCAGGTCATTTTTACACTCAAAAAAACTACTGTACTATTCTTTTAATCTGTGTACTCTAAATTCTCTAAGCAATATTTTATCATCATATTTATTAACTCATTTCTGCTATATCCAGTCTTTTTAACTACTTTATCTAAATCCTTTTGCACTTCGCCATCAACATACAAAGGAAATGATTTTTTAATACTTTTATCTTCTTGCTTTTTACCAATCTTAAATTTTTTAATTCCCTGATCTTCAGTTTCAATATCATTTTTAATATTTGTATCTGATATTAATATTTCATCATCTTTTTTTATATTACTTTTTATACTATTTTTAAAATTATTACTCATATTTTATCACCTTTAAATCTTAGATTTTTTAATGTTATATATTAGTATTATAGGTTTTCATCCAAAGTATGTGGTCATAATTTAAATTAGATAATTTGTGAATGCCACAAATTCTTATATATCAATAGCTATGGCACCTATAAAAGATTTTCTTTTTAAGAAATACCACATACTTTGGATGAAAGTCGTATTATATATTAATATTATTTCATTCGCTTAATTATCTCATAATATAGATTCTTATAAGGTTCAGCATACTTACTATTGTATTCTTGTATTGTTTTATTAGATGCTACTGCTTCTTTATATTTTACACTATTGTGTATTATAGTTTTAAATATATCTTGTGCAAATTCTTCTGTAATAACTTCATTAATCTGCTTAGAAAAAATAGTCTTTTTATCAAAGTTATTTCTTAAAATCCCTAACAATTTAAGATTAGAATTTATTCCATTTTCTTTTATGCTATTAACTAGGTTTCTAACCAAATTTAGACCTTGTAGTGCTGAGGTACTATTATCTAATACTTCAATATAATAATCACTTAAGCATATTGCATTAGTTGTACATAGTCCTAAGAATGGAGAATTATCTACTAGTACTACATCATAATTGTTTTCAAAGTTTGCAAACTTATTTTTTAGAATTGTTTCTCTAGTCATTTTATTATGCAGTTCATTTTCCAAAACTGCACTTTCTATTGTGTTAGGGATCACACTTATAAAATCACTATATTTAACAATACAATCTTTGACTTTTACCTTAGGATTAGAATATAGATCATACAAATTATATTTTGATTCTACATTTAGAATTTGAGTTAAGTTAGACTGCGAATCATTGTCTATAAGTAGAACACTATGCTCATGCTCTGCAAATTGACCTGCAAGGTTTATTGCTGTAGTAGTCTTACCTACACCTCCCTTGACATTAATTATAGATATAACATCACACATGAATATTTCACCTCGTTATTAAATATTAAGATAATATATTTATTTGTTATTGTATATATAATATTTACATTTAATATTAAGATAACACATTGTTTTATCATTGTAAATATAATATTTATATTTAATATCAAAATATAATATTAGTTTATAATTATAAATAAAATATTAATATGAATATTTAACATTTATATATGATATCAAATATTGATACTGTAAATTACTATTATACAAAAGAGGTGTAGATTTTGTCCAAAACACACCAGGGCTTGCCCCTTAATTTAGGTAGTTATCTCCAAAAGTGCCAGGGCTTGCACCAAAAATAGTTTTCTTTAGTGCATATATATTCTAAAGGAAGGGGGGGGGAGAATTCTGTAGCTGTATGACCTGTCCTTTGTTTGAGCGTAGCGAGTTATGATTTTGGTAATCTACGAGCTGAATAAGGATAAAACCTATAGTATTCAAAAACCATATGAACATATTTTTCTATAAATCAGCTAGGTTCTTAAATTTCAGATTGTAGATTACTTCCTTGCTGCCGCAGGCAACAAAATATCAAGGGAATAGACATGCTAAATAAAGATAAAACCAACAAGTGTTCAAAAAATATATGAACATGAATTTCTTTATATTACTTGGTCTATATTTTTAGCTTGTCTATTTCTTCCTTCAGCAATTATATTCTTGCAACTACTTTTAAATGATAAAGAATTGCTTGGAGAAAGATTTGCAAATAAGCGTTGGAACAATGAAAATGACTAAAAGTGTAAAATATTCATTAATGGCACTTCGTGTATATCTAATTTTTATGATTGGAATGGTTTTTTATAGTACATTTGTTATAACTGGAATACTTCATTAATTATCATAGTAGGATAAGTTTATATTATAAAAAAGCATCAGATTATGTCTGATGCTTTTTTTATTAAGGCGTGGAGGAAGCGGATGTATAACCAGTGGAAAAGTATCTACTAATAAATATTAACTAATGTATTATAAAACTATAATACATCCCCCCCTTTTTTTGTGGGTAGTTTAACGATGCCTATCAATTATTACGATAAAACAATAAGATTTAACACTAAATTATTTGATTGATGCTTCATAGATTTCCTTAATTGAGTTCAATATCGTTGCATTGAATTCTTTCTCAGTTTGCTCGGCAGTTAATCCTTGCGATAAAGCTCGTGAGAAGCTAGCGATTAATCTATGATTACGTGCTAGTTTTTTGTTTGCTTCAATTTGACTATACCCGCCAGACAAAGCCACGATTCGAACAACATGTGGATCATCTATCAAATCACTATAGAAATTATCCTGTGTTGGTATTGAGAGTTTAAGCATCACTTTTGTTTTCTGATCAAGGCTTGATAATTGTTTTGAAATTTCAAGTTTTAAAAGCTTTTCTGATTCTTCCTTATCAGTGCTATGAATATCAATCTCTGGTTCAATGATTGGAATTAGCCCAGCCTCAGCGATTTGTTTACCAATTTCAAATTGCTGATCAACCACTATTTTAATTCCATGAGAATTGGCTTCTTTAATAACTGAGCGCATTTTTGTTCCAAAAATGTTTTTTTCTACGGCCTGCTTTAAAAGGTCATTCAAATTAGTTATTGGTCTCATGAGTTGAACACCATTTTCAATTTCAGTTAGTCCTTTATCCACCTTTAAAAAAGGTACAATATTCTTTCTCTCCCAAAGATAATCAGCGGTATATTGACCATCAATGGTACGATACATTGTGTTTTCAAATAATATAGCACCCAAAATATACTTTGAAGTGAATGCAGGACTCTTTATGATGCGTTTTCTCATTTCGTGTACTAAATCAAACATCTCTTCATCATTAGAATAACTGCTTTCTTGAATACCATACTGTAGCAGTGCTTTTGGAGTGCTACCGCCACTTTGATCTAGTGCGGCAATAAATCCCTTACCTGTATGTATTCGATTCATTTGATTTTCATCCATTAGATTTTCCTCCTTTACTAGGAATTTAATCCTTATAATTTGAAAGTGTATTGGTGGCAGTTTGTAAAGCACCATCAACAGTATTAAGAGTATCTTGAATTTTTTGTTTATTTTCAGGTTTTTCTACTAAACCTAGTGCAGTGTTTAAACAATTTTTTGCATTTTGAAGATGATTTGCTACATCTTGAACATGTTGTTTAGCATTTTTTGTTTGCATTTAATTATGCCTCCTCAGTTTTCAAATACGCATTTGAATTTTGATACAGTAAATAGTATTTGTAAGCTATCACAAAAAATGCATAAGAAATATAAAGTTTAAATTTTATTACACGCTCAAAAGAACTAGCGAAGCGAATGCTCAAACCCTTAAATATTTAGTAGTCTGGATGTCGCCAGCATTTCCGACAAAATTTAGTGTAAGTTGTGGCAAAATATACTTGTATTGTATTTTTACGTACGGTGTTTAGCGTTTATTACTCCTCGAATCATTTCGCCGTGAGTGAGGGGAATAGCGCCATTATTGTTCATCAACAAGAGTTTAATGCTCTTGTTTTGATTTTTTTAAAAGTTCCATAAACAGTGGTTTTTGAGATGCAATATTCTGACCTAACTATATACAAAACCTAACTACATTGTCAGTCAAAAGTAAATTAACCCCAGTTACTTTGCAGTACATGACACAGATGCTCCCACTACCCCATTTTAGATATAACATATTACATTTTTATAATGTTAACTATATTTAACAAAATCAATAACAAGATTTTTACATTACTATGTTAAAGTTTTTATGTATTAAAAAGATTGGAGGAATTTTAATGGAAACCATAGAAAAGGTATTAAACCCAAAAAATTTATTTAAAACTGCTATTATTTTCTTTATCATAGTTATGTGTATTAGTGGAATATTTGATCTTAATGTAACTAATGCAGTAATGAATCAAAATTCAATTTTTGGTACAATATTTCAAGATTACGGACTTTTTCCGCCAGCACTTGTTTGTATGATAAGCGGTGAAATTATTATTCAGTATGCTAAAAGAATGAAAACTAAGGCGCATATAAAATATTCTGTATACGTTGGAGGATTTACGCTCATAGGTTGGCAACTTTGGAATTATTTAAAAAATACTATTTCTTATAACTTAGCAACTTTGTCAGATATAAAAAAAGGAGTAGCTATAGGAGCTGCTAATAGCGACAGTGCAAGTTTAAATTTATCTTGGCTTGGCAATGCAAGTATATGGCTAATACTCTTATTAATTGTTACAGTTATTACTCAATTATGGTTAAATAAAAAAAGTGATGAAGAAATAAAGTACCTAATTGAAGTTGCTATTATAGCAATATTAATTGTCATTTTAAGTGATACTTTAAATAGTCTAATGAAACAATATTGGGGACGAGTAAGACCATATGAATTAAACGAGACTCAATCAAATTATACACCTTGGTTTAAGATAAATGGACCTGATGGACATCTATCATTTCCATCAGGTCACAGTGAATCAGCTGCATTGTCTGTTTTATTTGGAATTTTTGTTTCTCGTAAAAATAGACCTTTACAAGTTAAAATGTTTTGTGCAGGTATAATTTATTCATTTTTAATGGCACTTAGTCGTGTTAGAGTTGGTGCGCACTTTTTTTCAGACACAATGGCTGGATTATTCACAACATTTTTTTTGATATTTATCGTATTGAACATAACAGAAAAGCATATTGTTGAATCAGCAACAAACAATTATTCAGATAAAATCAATAAATCAAAACAAGATGACGGTAAATCGTTCTCTTTATCAAATACTCAGACAACAACTTAGAATATAAATTTTTTTGGACAACCATCAGATAAACTTCGGATAAATGATGTAAAACAGTATGTTACAATATTAGTGTGAAAAGAGAAAAAGTCATAAATAGAACTAGCCTGTTGAAGTTGGATAGTTATATTTATGGCTTTTTTATTTGAGTAATCACGAAAAGTAATGTATAAAACTTAATTTTTATTCAAACAATTGAAAAACTATATAATTTATTATTAGGGGGTATCGCCACATAGCCATCAAGCTGTTTCCTATATAATAAAAAAACCTGCCGAAAACTCTGCAGGTCATTTTTACACTCAAAAAAACTACTGTACTATTCTTTTAATCTGTGTACTCTAAATTCTCTAAGCAATATTTTATCATCATATTTATTAACTCATTTCTGCTATATCCAGTCTTTTTAACTACTTTATCTAAATCCTTTTGCACTTCGCCATCAACATACAAAGGAAATGATTTTTTAATACTTTTATCTTCTTGCTTTTTACCAATCTTAAATTTTTTAATTCCCTGATCTTCAGTTTCAATATCATTTTTAATATTTGTATCTGATATTAATATTTCATCATCTTTTTTTATATTACTTTTTATACTATTTTTAAAATTATTACTCATATTTTATCACCTTTAAATCTTAGATTTTTTAATGTTATATATTAGTATTATAGGTTTTCATCCAAAGTATGTGGTCATAATTTAAATTAGATAATTTGTGAATGCCACAAATTCTTATATATCAATAGCTATGGCACCTATAAAAGATTTTCTTTTTAAGAAATACCACATACTTTGGATGAAAGTCGTATTATATATTAATATTATTTCATTCGCTTAATTATCTCATAATATAGATTCTTATAAGGTTCAGCATACTTACTATTGTATTCTTGTATTGTTTTATTAGATGCTACTGCTTCTTTATATTTTACACTATTGTGTATTATAGTTTTAAATATATCTTGTGCAAATTCTTCTGTAATAACTTCATTAATCTGCTTAGAAAAAATAGTCTTTTTATCAAAGTTATTTCTTAAAATCCCTAACAATTTAAGATTAGAATTTATTCCATTTTCTTTTATGCTATTAACTAGGTTTCTAACCAAATTTAGACCTTGTAGTGCTGAGGTACTATTATCTAATACTTCAATATAATAATCACTTAAGCATATTGCATTAGTTGTACATAGTCCTAAGAATGGAGAATTATCTACTAGTACTACATCATAATTGTTTTCAAAGTTTGCAAACTTATTTTTTAGAATTGTTTCTCTAGTCATTTTATTATGCAGTTCATTTTCCAAAACTGCACTTTCTATTGTGTTAGGGATCACACTTATAAAATCACTATATTTAACAATACAATCTTTGACTTTTACCTTAGGATTAGAATATAGATCATACAAATTATATTTTGATTCTACATTTAGAATTTGAGTTAAGTTAGACTGCGAATCATTGTCTATAAGTAGAACATTATGCTCATGCTCTGCAAATTGACCTGCAAGGTTTATTGCTGTGGTAGTCTTACCTACACCTCCCTTGACATTAATTATAGATATAATATCACACATGAATATTTCACCTCATTATTCAATATTAAGATAACATATTGATTTTTTATTTTATATATAATATTTACATTTAATATTAAGATATCACATTGTTTTGTTATTGTAAATATAGTATTTATATTTGATATCAAAATATAATATTAGTTTATTATTATTAATTAAATATTGATACTATAAATTACTATTATACAAAAGAGGTGTAGATTTTGCCCAAAACACACCAGGTACTTGTCACCTAATTTAGGTTGTTATATCCATAAGTGCCAAGGCTTGCACCAAAAATAGTTTTCTTTAGTACATATATATTCTAAATGAAGGGGGGGAGAGAATTTTAGACTGTATGACCTGTCCTTTTTTTAGGTGATGGATTAGGTGACCAAAGATCTTTTATTAAAAACAGATTGTCCTTTAAAAAATACGTATACAGCAATAATAATGTTATCTAGATATATAGATATATAGTTATAGTATTAAAAGAATCATTATTCCATATAGTTATCTAGTTATATATATGGATTATTACGCAAGAAAAGAAATACTGGAATATGAAGAAAAGTAGTGGCGAAAGCCACAAAAGGGCACGCAGTGCTCTTTAATACAATGGGTTGAATAGGTCCTTAAAACGTACCATATCTAGTGGCTTGAAGTATATTAATATCTTCCTTTTATTGAGTATTTGGAGATATGTTATATGTTATAAAAAAATATGCAAATAAAAACATTTGTTAATAATTACATTCATAACCAAACTCTTTATGCCTTAAAAATGAATTCGATATAGTTGAATATTGTAAACTATCCCTATATAATTTTATGGATAATTATATAAAAACATTTAAAATATACAAAATTAAGCTATTGTTAAGGTTACTATAATATCCTTATAAATAAAGAAAAATTATATAAAAATTAGTTATTTAATGAAATTGGAGGGTGAAAATTAACAATGAATATAAGTACAAATTTATCTGACACTATGCATAATGAAAAGAATAATCTTATTAACAAAGTTCCAGAAATTACTATATTGTTCTGGATTATTAAAATTTTGACTACTGGAATGGGTGAGGCGGCATCGGATTATATATCTCATATGTCTCAAGGGTCTGGAGGACCAGGAGGAGCGGGAAGACCGGGAGGATCGGGATTACCGATGATAATTATTGGCGGTTGTCTAGTAATCTCTTTAATACTGCAGTTTAGAGCACGCCGATATGTAACATGGATTTATTGGTTAAATATTGCATTAATAAGTGTCTTTGGTACTATGGTTGCAGATGGAATGCACCTTGAGCCGGTTGTATCAACTACAGTATTTGCGATATTATTGGCTATTATTTTGATAGGATGGTATGTGAGCGAGAAGACTTTATCTCCACATAGTATCAATACTCGCCGGCGCGAGGCCTTTTACTGGGCAACTGTAATGGCTACATTTGCACTTGGTACTGCAGTAGGAGATATGACTGCAGATGCATTTGGATTAGGTTTTTTATGGTCAGGCATTATGTTTATCGGAATAATTGCTATACCAGCTTTGGCCTACAAATTGTTTAATATGAACGAGGTGTTCACATTTTGGTTTGCCTACATAACTACACGACCACTAGGCGCCTCTTTTGCGGACTGGATGGATTCTCCTATTCGTAGAGGTGGCCTAGGATGGAGCCAGCCAGTGATAGTTTTGATAGCAATTTTTGTTATTATTGCTCTTGTGGCTTATATGGGCTTCACTCACATGGATGTTAAAAAGCCAAAAGAACCACGCCACAGTCGCAAGATTGCTAATGCATAATTCTGTATAGCTATATAGTTCATGCTTACTAATAAAGTTATAAATTTAGACAAATGTCTATTAAGATATGAAATCAAATTGTTATGTCTACAATTTAAAGTATTTACAATAATATACGACAATTTAAACAATCCAATAAGGATCTCTTTTCTTAATAAAATTCGTGAAAACAAGTATGAATTAATTATGGAAGATGATATTCTTTATCCATTTAAACTTATGATAACACTTTTATGACATATTTTATTATATATTTATGATGTAAATTGATTGTATTAAATATTAAATTTATTTAGATAGGAGAATAAAACATGCTTTTAAAAAAACAAACTATTTCTTTACTAGTATCTATTGCGTTGACTACGACACTTTGTGCATGTGGCAGCACTGCTAAAAACCCATCTACAAGTACCGATACTAAGGATAAATATACAAGTACGTACAGTCAGGATAATCAAGCTTTGAAGTTTGACACAACAAAGTGGAGCTATGATGAAACAAATAATGTGTATTGGAGAATCAGCATACAATATTGTTCTAATCCCGCAACAACCCAATATGAGACTATGGGAATTTACGTTCCAGGTCAATACATGACCGGAACAAAAAATGATGATGGAACATACACTTGTAAGATGAATACATCTGGTAAGTTAAATGGATATACATCAGAAACAGCACCTATTATATTGCCAGTAGATACACCAGGCTATATGGCTCAAGCTGCTCCAACTTCATATGACTATAATTCTATAACAAGTTACCTGAAAGCAGGATATGTATATGTTATTCCTGGCATGAGAGGTAGGGGAAATATTCAATCAACTAGTGATGACCAAGGCTACAGCGGAGGTGCTCCTTGGGGAGTAACTGACTTAAAAGCTGCAGTGCGCTATTATCGTTTCAATAAATCTCTTTTACCAGGAGATACAGATAGATTCTTTTTATATGGTATGAGCGGAGGTGGAGCTCAAAGTGCTCTTATCGGTTCAACAGGAGATAGTAATCTTTACTATCCATACTTAGAATCCATCGGTGCAGCTATGACTGATGAAAACGGAAATAAGATTAGCGATGCAATAACAGGTTCTATGTGTTGGTGTCCAGTTACTAGTTTAGATTCTGCTGATGAAGCATATGAATGGAATATGGGACAGTATTTTTCTACTGATACAAGAGATAGTTCTAAATTCACTTCAGCATTATCTAAAGATATGGCAACTGAATTTGCATCTTATATTAACAAACTCGGTTTAAAGGGAGAAGATGGAACTACTCTTACACTTTCAAAATCTAGTTCTGGAATATATAATTCAGGAACATATTACGATTATATACTAAATGAAATTGAAACATCATTAAACAATTTCCTAAGTGATACTACTTTCCCATATACAGAAAAATCAACTTCTATACAAATGGGTAATACAGCTACATCGGGAACTCAAGGAGGTCCAGGTGGTCCAAGTGGAAATAACAATACGAATTCAGAGGCAAAAACATATCAAACAGCTCAAGATTATATTGATTCTTTAAATACTGACGAGAATTGGGTTACTTACGATACAAAAACTAATACTGCAAAGATTACCAGCATTGAGGCTTTTGTAAAACATTGTAAGAATGCAAGTAAGCCTGTTGGTGCTTTTGATAGTGTAGATCTTAGTCGTGGAGAAAACAATTTGTTTGGAAATGGGCAGTCTACTGCATCACATTTTGATTCTGTCGAAGCAGCTTTATTATCAGAAAATGCTTCTGCTTATTCAAAGTACAGCGATTGGGAATCTTCATATGTAACAGCATTTGCAGATGATTTGAAAAAGAAGGATAGTCTTGGAACTAACATGGAAAATCGTTTGAACATGTATAGTCCAATGTATTATCTAACAAGCAAAAATTCCACAGTTGCAAAATATTGGAGAATCCGTACTGGAATAGATCAAACAGACACTGCGCTAACTGTTGAAACAAACTTAAAACTTGCACTTGAAAGTTATGAAGGTGTGAAAAATGTTGATTTTGCCACTGTTTGGGGGCAACCTCATACTACGGCAGAACGTACTGGAAATAGTACTGATAACTTTATTAGTTGGGTAAATGATTGCTTAAAATAATGAATTGAGTAGGAGGAGCCGTGCACTAAATAATTAGTGCACGGCTCCTTTTACACATATTAAGTTTTAATACCTACAAAAATGGGTGATATTTCTCCACCTTAATGTTTATGTTTTTTAATAGTTAATTGATAATAAGATATAGCACAAATTCCATATCAACAACACATCCTATTAATAATTTATTATTAATAGGATGTGTTGCCATTATGTTACATATTTAAAATTCTTGTGTATTACAACTACATTACAATGTATAGATTCCTGAGACAGTGATAAACAAAATAAAACCAGGGCTTATTCTTAAACCCTGGCTTCATTTTGAAATAAGTGTACTTAATGGGGATTTAAAAGTTATTTTTGGAGTAATCCCCAATAATCATCTTCAAAATCATTTCCCATGACAATCACCTCTTTCAAATATTATTGTGTGCAATATTGAATTAAATATACCAGTATTACTACTGTTAAATTATGCCACAAATAAAACTCACGTCTATAAAATTATATTTAAGTATCATAGAAAGATAATGAGATTAATTACACCTATTTATCTATATCCTAGACTTTAAATTATCCACGATATTTGTGCATGTATAATCATATGATTTATAGACATTAATATTTTTCACTAAAAATAATATTTAAATAAAAAATAACCTTTTTTTAAAAGTTTCAAATGTTAATTTATTGTTACATTCAATTGATGTTACTTCAGTTATTCTAGAATGATACGATAATGTATATGAGAATAACATATGTTTGAAAGGATGATAAACTATGAAAAAACTATTAATTTCACTATTAACTGCATCAGTATTAGCAAGTTCGAGTGTAGTAGCATTTGCTGATACTACATCAACAACTACGACATCAATAACTACAACTCAAGCTAGCGACCCATCAACAGGTTTGACTGATCCTTCTGCCGACACAACTTCAACAACTTCAGCTGCTGTAACAATTACAACTCCAGACCCAACAGAAGGTACAACCCTTACTATAGAACAACAAAGAGCCTTATTTTATGCACAAGTATATATGCCTGATATGACTTCTATAGTTAATTTAAGAGTACAGACAACAAATGCTATAGCTGCAAATAATTCAATATCAACAAAAATACAAACTACATTAAAATTATTAAACACAAATAATACAACCAAAATTAAAACTGCACAGCAAACTGTTAGTAGCGATGAAACTCAGTTAAAGTCTTTAACACAACAAGCAAATTCATTGAAAAGTCAATTTTCAAGTTCTATAAAAGCTAAAAACACAAGTAGTATGAGTACTATACAACAGCAATATCAAACTTTGCTTACACAAATAAATACACTAAATCAAAAATTATCAACTGATAAAGCTACTGTAAATTCATTAGAGGCTCAACTTTTAAATAATAAAACGCAACAAGTACAACCTCTAATTCAACAAGCTAAAAGCTTAGCAGCGAAAATAAAGCAAGAAGAAATAGCTAAAAATCAATTATGGATAAGTTATGGCACTCAAATGAAAGCTAATGATTTTACATCAGCTGGAAAAACACTTCAAAGTATAATAACTGCTAAAACTCAAATAATACAGGATATAAATTCAAGGGGAACTGTATTAAATCAATTACTTACAGCGGCTAACGCTTTAGCTAATCAATAGTACAACCCTAACTACAAATTAATAATTTTACATGAGGCTGTTGCAAAATGGAAATTTAATTTCTATTTTGGACAAGCTTGGATCCAAATTAAAAAAATAGTAGGTCCCACAATCCTACCTTGTGGTCCTACTATTTTTATGTGCAATCTAGTATCAATCATATTATATCATCTTACCTATACTTTTCTTATAGTTATTTCTTTTTTCTTTTCATCATATTTCAAAATGACTGCATTATTATCTTCTGTAAGTCCCATATCAGTAAGTATCTTTTTCGGAATATTTAATTTTCCACGTCTTGAGTTTTCAGTTGCATTCCCATAGCATGGAGTAATTGCTACATTTATTACTTTTTCTATCATAGCTTCACTTACCTTTCACTTTTAATTGTACCCATTATATTAAGAATACACTGAAGTTTTAGTGTATTTTCTTAAATCCAGTTATATCTATATAACTATATATCTATATATCTATATATCTATTTGTTAAGGGGATTAGATTTTATAGCTTTTCTCAAATCCTCATCATCTACATGAGTATATACTTGCGTGGTTCCAATATTTTTATGGCCTAAAATCTTTTGAATTGTTCTTATATCTACATTGCTATGTTTATAAAGTAGCGTGGCTGCCGTATGTCTTAACTTATGAGTAGTGTATTTTGTAGTATCAAGACCTGTGGCTGAAATATTCTTTTGAACTATATATTGAACCATTCTTTTAGATACTTGGTTCTTTCGCTCTGATATGAAAAGATATGATTGTTTAATATTTTTTCTCTCTTCCGTATAGCTTTCTATAACTTCAATGCATTTTTCATTAAGATATACGGTTCTATCTTTATCACCTTTACCACGAACCACAAGAATATCTCCTTTAATGTCTTTCAATTTAATATTACAGAGTTCGCTAAGTCTAAGGCCACAATTTAAAAATAGTGTAAGAATAGCTAAATCTCTTCTTTTATTCCTACCTACAATATCCTTAAGTAGTGCTTCTGATTCTTCAAGAGTTAAATAATGTATCTGTTTCAATGGCTGTTTTGGAACTTCTAATTCTCTGCATGGGTTGTTGTCTAATATCTTAAGCTTAGTTTCGCAATATTTAAAGAATGACTTAATGACCGCTATCTTCCTAGCCCTTGCAAATGAACTATTATCTCTATCATTTTTTACATAACTTAAAAATCCATACAGATCTTTAAGCTCTATTAATTTTATAAAGGTTTCATCAATCGCAAGTCCTTGGTATTTATCTTTAGTCCTTAAGTAATCCATAAGTAGCATTATATCTATTGTGTAGCTATAAACCGTACTTGATGCTTTTTCCTGAATAATAGTTAAATAATCTTCGTAGCTTGAAATTATTTCTGGTATTTCTCTATTCATTTGTTTAGCTCTCTTTCTTACTTAATCTGAATACCTTTATTTTACCACCAATGTACCCATTTTTTTCAATTTCATTTGATTTGAAAAAAATAATATTTAATGCATACATATTTATATCAAAGACGTAAAGGAGGGAAATTACATGGCTGTAACTGCAACACTTAAAAGTAAAACTTTAGCTATTGAAGTTCAAACTGATACAGATTTAGCAGGAGATCCTATCTATTCTAAGAAAAATTTTTCAGGAATTAAAACAACTGCAACTAATCAAGGTGTTTACAACGTTGGTGAAGCTATTAAAGTAGTCTTATTAGCAAACACTGGAAAGACATACATTAATGAAGTAGAAACACTTGTAAATGCTTAAGCAGAGAGCCAAAAACTTGTTTTTTGTGCGAATCGCTTACACCTACGACATCAGGAGTAGGTGTTTCCTTAAATAAATTGTAAAGGAGGTACACTTTCATGGAATATACTTTAAATATGGTTTTTTTAACTGCGAGTAGCAAGAAAACTACTTTTTCAGTAACTGGTGTTAAAAATAATCTTACACCTGCTGAAGTAAATGCTTTGATGAATAATATTTTAACAGAAAATATTTTCACTACATCTTCAGGAGATTTAGTTTCAAAGAGTTCAGCTTCTATTGTAGCTAAAACAGTAACAGAAGTTACTATGTCTTAATGTGATCATAAAAGGGTAAGTGATATTACTTACTCTAATCTATAAAAAAATGTGAGGGAGGGAATACACATGGCAGTTACAAAGGTCGCAGATACCAAATCATTATCAATTGAAGTTCAAAGCGGAACTGATACAAGTGGTAACGCTACTTATTCAAAAAAAAGTTTTGCAAACTTAAGAACTGATGTTGTTGTACAAAATGCTTATGATGTTGCTGAGGCTATCAAATCAGTTTTAGCAGAGCCAACAAGAGCATATTTCGTAAATTCAGCTTCTGAATTAGTAAATGCTTAGTAGTTAACTTTAAATAAATAGCAAAGGAGGTTCACTTTCATGGAATATACTTTAAGTATGGTATTTCTAACAGAAAATAATTTAAAGAATACCCTATCAATTAGTGGTGTTAAATCAACAATTACACAAGCTGAGGTAGATACACTTATGGATACTATAATCAATAAAAATATATTTTTACCAAATGCAGGTGCATTAGTTAGTAAGGATTCAGCTCAACTTGTAGCTAAGACTGTCACTAAATATGATGTAGCCTAAGATTAATTATAAGAGTAATAGGATTTATTCCTTTTGCTCTTATTTTTTTGCTTCAATTTATGGATAAGATAGATTTAGGGATATTAGCCTTATTTAATAGATATTTTAATTGGATACAGAAAAATAATTTTAAGGATAATATTGATAATTACATATATTACTTTCAGCATGTAGAAAAAATCAAAAGTGTAGATGGGGTGCAGCCAACATTTCCGACAAAACCCACTCTAAGACATAAAATGGAAAAACATCTTATAATTCACCCACTTTTTAAAATAGTAATCTATAGTACATAATAGTATAATTTACTTATAAAGTGTTGCTGAATAGTAAATGAAGGCGAACTTGTGTAAGATACAAGTATAGAAACCCAAATACAGTTATAGCGGAATATTTCTGTGATATTTTGGCGGAAATGCATACGTTAGGCGCCATTTGCATACCAATATCCACTGCTACTACATTGACCTTAATTGACAAGGTCTTGAAACACCAACAATGTCTAACTATATTATATAAAAGTTCTAAACTTATAAACTTTACCCTGAATTTTACGCTTGGAGGAAATAATATATGAGTTACTGGGACACAGCAGTCTGCGAAACAAACGGAATTAACATACACTACACAAGAACCGGGGGAAACAAACCGCCTTTAATTTTGCTACATGGATTAATGACTAATGGGGAGTGTTGGACAGGTTTGGCACATGTTCTGGAGAAAGAATATGACGTAATCATGCCGGATGCCAGGGGACATGGCAATTCGAGTGTACCTGACTTTGGATATCGATACGAAGACCATGCAAACGATGTTGCCGGTTTAATAAATGTCCTAAGACTTCCTCCTCCAATCCTGCTCGGACATTCCATGGGGGGGATGACTGCAGCCGTGGTGGCAAGTCGTAAACCAAATCTACTCCGTGGCCTGGTCTTAGCTGATCCAACGTTCTTGAGTCCCAAAGTTCAGCGCGAAGTTCACGATAGTGATGTCGCCGACCAGCATCGGCGAATGCTCAATATGTCATTGGATGAGGTGGTGGCAGACGCGCGGAATAGACACCCTAATCGGTCAGGGGAGATCCTTGAGTTGTTCGCTCGGGCACGACTTCAAACAAGCATGGCCGCCTTTGACGTTCTCACGCCACCGAACCCTGACTATAAGATGTTAGTGAATGCAATTGACGTTCCAAGCCTCATCGTATTTGGTGATAAAGGCGTGGTTTCGTCTGTTGTTGTCGAAGAACTGCAACTTCTTAATCCAAGACTTCAGGCAGAACAAATCCGGGAAGCTGGTCACAGTGTCCACTTAGACCAGCCAGAGCGCTTTGCGACTGTCGTCGGATCTTTCATACGTTCAATTGGAACAGTCATTGATTCATGAACTTGCTAAACTTGAATCCTTTGGTAGATTGATGCGCATGTTTAACAATATGCCTATTCCATTGTCAAAGACACAATTACTAATTTCAAGATTGGTATACCCTATAGCAGTACGAAGGAAGTGAAAGAAAATGGGCGCAAACATAGCTCCATTTCAAACCTGCAAACGACGCCTAACAATAAATTTCCGTTCAGCTTGGCTTGAAAAGATAGCCAAGCTACACCTGCGATACTAAGCTAAGTCTGGCTAAGTGTCTCGACGTCGGAAATTCGAAACGTTATTACGTCCTTTTCTTATATGGTTCATTAATCATAATTCTAGAGTATTTGAACAATGGTAGATTATAACGTACTAAAATATTATTGAAAGAAGAAAACATAATAGATGATTAAAGAAATTGAAATGCGTAGAAGCATAAGAAAGTACATTGACAAGCCAGTTGAAAATGAAAAAATAACTGAGCTACTTGAAAGCGCAAGACTTGCTCCATCAGGCAATAACACGCAACCTTGGCATTATATAGTAGTAAAATCTGACGAAATGAGACAAAAAGTAATTGAGGCTTCTCATAATCAAAAATGGATGCTAACAGCTCCTGTTTTTATTGTATGTGTTGCAGATGTGCGTTGTAGAATAAAAGAAGATATAGATGTATATTTAGATGATAATAGCCCACAAGATGAGGTAAAACGAATAATTAGAGATACTTCAATTTCAGCAGGATACATGTTGCTACAAGCTAATAATTTAGGATTAGGAGCCTGCTGGGTTGCTGGTTTTCCAATACGGGATACGGCAACGATTCGTGTAAAAAACAGCCACAATACAGTATTTACCATTTGTGACGAACTATAAAGCAAAAATGGTACTACTATTTTGTGGCTGTTATGACGTGAAATAAGAAAATTGTGCTGTAAAAATATCATCAATCTATTATTTTTTAGGGTTGAATAGTTATACCAATCATTCTCAAAGGTTTATCTGTTTCATTCCATATAGAGTGAATAACCGAACCATGTACTATAATAGATTCATCTATGTTCACCGTAACTTTCTTTTTTCCCATTTTGATCGTTGCTATACCTTCAACAACTATAAAAAAATGGTCATGTATATGAGTATGACTTGGGTTTGGTCCCCCTCCTTGTGGTTCAATATATGCAATAGAACAATCAGAAATTATTCCTTTAATTTCTCCAGTTAATTGTTTTGCTTTAAATCCAAAATGATTTGGAGGTGTAATAAAATTATCCATAAATCAACAATCCTTTCTTGTATATAATATATTATAACGCTATTAATACACAATAATTTACTATTCCGCAACACTTTATAAGTAAATTATACCATTCTGTACTATAGATTACTATTTTTAAAAATGGGTGACTTATAAGATATTTATCCATTTTATGTCTTAGCGTGGGTTTTATCGGAACTGTTAGCGACACCCCTATATAATCAATTAACTATTTATTTAACTTAAATTTTATTTGTTTATATATATTTTATAATACCGTAAGAAGTAATTAGTATAATAAAAATATTAGTATACTTGCCATTTAAATTTACATAGGACCTGCAATTTGTCAAACAAAAAACATTATTACCGTATTGCACCAGTTTACAAAACATTGCATGAAATGAAGCTTTCATGCAATGTTTTGTCTAAACCACAAACAAACTTCCATTTCTGACTAGAATTCTCCTATTCACTCTCTGAAATATATCTAATTATTCCCTAATAATTTCCATCTATTACAATTCTTATTTAATACAATTTCCAATTCTGATTTAGTAATATGATTACTCTATAATTTCCATTTAAAATTTAAAATTCTCTTAGAATCCATTTTATGTTCATGAATGTTATTGAACATTTTAGTTAAATATACTATTATATATTCAAAAACTATTTATGAACAAAAGGGGATATTTTTATGGTCTTAAATCAAATTCAAAAAGATTATGTAAAAAATGTTATTTCACAAAACAGGGGATCACAAACTCCAATCATGAAAGATCATATTTTAAAATTTGCTACAGACCTTGGCCTTCAACTCCCAAAAAGCACAACCAAAGAAAGTGTATTAAATTTAATATTCAATATTGGCAACGAAGATAAATTCTTTGATGAATTTGCACATTACATTGATGTGCCATTTTGGGATGCAGCCAAACTGAATAATATCTCATACAAGCAACTTAGTGATCTTGACCAGTTAGGAGTTATTAGTGCTTTAACGTACACAGGCCATAAAGATGCTACACTCTATCCACTATCTGTACTTAGCTTCAAGGAAGGTGAGCTATTAGAAATCTGGAACAATAAAAATAAAACTGATTTCTTTAGAACTAGAATTGAAGTTGAAAATATAGATGATGTTCAAAATATAATTAATGAACTATCTCAGCTATTTGAAGTAGAAAATATATCAAAACCATATCCTCATAGAGAAAATCTAAAAGGATGTTATATTTATCTTTCAATCAGATCACTCAATGGCAGTATAACAAATTATAATTACAAGAATGAAGAAAATGCTAAATTAAAACTAGAAAATTCAACACTTAAAGGAGAAATCGAAGATTTAAAATCCAAAATAGCCAGTCTTAACATAGATTCAAGAAATACTCCTGCTTACAAAAATCTTGAAAAACAAATTAACGAACTCAATTTATGGAGAATTGAACATATGTCAGATTCATATGAAATTGAATCATTAAAAAAGAAAATCACAGAGCTAGAAGCAAATACAACCACTACCAATGGTGGAAGACCTCAAAAGTTTACAGATCAAGAAAAAGAAACAATGAAGATGTATCGACTTCAAGGAAAATCCATAAGAAAAATAGCTGAGATATTTAATTGCTCTACAGGACTCGTTCACAAAATAGTTAGTCAACAAAAATGATTATCTCTTTTAAAAATTACTTGTGTTATACTTGTGTTATATTTATAACACAAGGGAAGTGATTATATGACCATGGATGAAACTATTGTATACGTAAACAATAGTTTAAACGAAGGCTATTCAATTGTCAAAATTGAGAAAGAATTAAATTATGGCAAAGATACCTTAAGGAAGAAAATAAATAGAGCTGGTTTTCAATATGATAAAGCTCTAAAGAAGTTTATTTTTGATGCTAACACAGTTGTAACACAGGATATAACACACGCCGAAAATAATATTATAACTAAACCTATAACACAAAGTAATAACACAAATGTAACACAGCCGTCATCACCTAGAGCTTTTACTGATGAAGATTTTAAGATATTATTTAAAATTATTGATGACTATAAATCAAAAGATGACTGTACATCAAAAAATGAAAATATAGTTATTCCTAAAAATGATTCAGAAATAACCACCAGATCATTCAGGAGCTATAAGAATGTTTTTGATTCGTTCTCAGAGTACTGCAAAGACAATAGCTTAAATCAAAAGGATGCTATAGCTGATGCTCTTATATCATATATCTCAAGATAAATATCTCCATAAAAAAAGATAGCCCTTATGGTGCAACCTAAGGGTTATCTTATAAAATAATGGCTATCTAATTTAATGCTTTTGGTATCAAAGAGAATATAACACACACCGAAAAAGCACCTATAACATAAAGCAATAACACATATTAAAGATAAATCACTTATCCTATCCACTCAATTTCCTCATAATCCTATTGTCTTAGATCAAAATTATTGAACTCATTCATTTATATAATAAATTAAATTTATTTAACAGCTTCATTAGTTTTCGCTACAGCCTACAAATTTTCTAATTTATTTTTCAACTTTTCTAACTCTAAATCTTTTTTCCCAAGCTCTAATTCCAATTTATTATGTAATTTATTTAGCTTATCCTGTAGTTCTTTATTCTTATTACTTAAAATTATATTAGTATCATCTAATATAACTTTATCTTCTTTAACTTCCTGAAGCTTATTTTGAAGATCTGCAATAGTCTTATCCTTAGTAGTTAGTTGCAAGCTTAGCTCTTCTCTTATACAATCTTCTGTTGTTGTATTTTCTTTAAGGCTATTAATATAAAATTTAACCAAGTTATTAACTGTTGTTTGGAATACCTCAATGCTCTTTGATCTGTCTCCAAGAGTACTCTTAGTATTACTTAATTCAAGTGCATTAAGCAAACTTGTAAATGCTTCTTGCTTTTTTACATTGTAATGTTTACTTTACAATGTAATTTAATGTATACATATACATTTATGTAATTCAGTACAAAAAAAATAAATAGTCATAACAATTAAAAATCATTATGACTATTTTTCCTAAAGCTTTTCTTTAATTTATCTATCGTTTGCCATTCTTCACTGTTTAGTAGTTTTGTTCATTAAATTAAACTTATGTTTTTAATATATTTTTCAATCTTAACCTATATATTCTTTAAAAGGCAATTCAATGATTCTTCCTGTTTCATCACAGTTATATTTTTTTGTACAATCAAAGTGTGTGTTGCCAACTAAGTGTATTACAACTTCATAAAATTCTTCTGCCATAACATCAGAATCTTGCAAAACAGTACCTGACATATATCCTTTTTTTATGAAATCTAATGATTCTGGTATTGCATCAATTCCAACAACCGGTATAGTTTTTGTATTACCACCTTTATTATATCCATATTTTTGTAGTGCTTTTACAGCACCTATAGCCATAACATCATTATTAGCAATTACGACTTCAATTCTATTACCATATTGTACTAACAAGCCTTCCGTTTTCTCCCTTGCCAAATTTTCATCCCAATTGCAAAATTCTGATGCAAGTTGTTCTACTTTTATTCCTGCATCTTTAATTGTCATAGTAGAGTATTTAGTTCTATCATTGATTTCCATACTACTAACTCCACCTTGTAACACAACATATTGCATGACGTCATCCTTATTTGTATCTATAGCGTTTTTATTTTTATTCCATATATTAGCTAGCATTTTTCCTTGCAATCTTCCCGCCTGTTCTGAATCAGGTAACACATAATAAGCCTTATCATAAGATTTGATAATGTTTTCATCTACTTTAAGTATTCGCTTACTAGCAAAAATTACTGGAATATTTTTATCTTTAATTTTATCAATAATTTCTTTTGGATCATCTATCAAATCTACTAAACTCAATATAAGAACGTCAACATTTCCACTTTCTAGCAGTGTGTTAATATTTTGATTTTGTATAATCTTATCATTCTTACTGTCATAGAAACTAAATTTAACTTTTCCTTCATTTTTCTCTTCAATATTTTCTAAGCTTTGTTTTAATAAAACAACATAAGGATCATCAAACCTATAAAAGACTACACCTACATTAATTGGATCCATTGAACTATGAGAAACATCATTTGGAACAGCTTCTATTAATGTTTCAAGTACTATAACTACAACTGTAACAATTATTACTATTTTTTTTTTAATTTCATCATAAAACCTCCGATAGCATTCTATAAATTCTCCGATAGTATTCTATAAATTATAGTATTGTGTTTTAAAAATAAAATTATTCTAATAAGTCTTTAACTTAACATTTGCTACATATTACGTATTTCAAAATTTCATTTAGGGAAAAATTTGCGTTTAAAGGGGTGGCTAGTGGTGTTGATATATTTAGTAAAAAAACGAAACATGACTGGGGGGGACTTTAAATGAATAAAAAAATAGTATTGTGTAACATGTAATGATATAACATTGCCTGTCCATTTCTAAAATAATGTAATACTATAACATATAACAATTTTTTAGTTGTTTATTATTTTTATTCTTATTTTGTTTCTTGTCTGTATGTATTTTTACATCTAATTAAATTAGAATAGTTAATTGCCCACTCACATAGATCAGTTAGAACTGGTAAAAGACTTCTTCCATAATCAGTAAGGGAATATTCCACTTTAGGTGGAACTTGATTATAAATAACCCTATTAATTAACTTACTTTCTTCTAATGCTCTAAGCTGTTGAGTTAGCATTTTTTGTGTAATATTAGGTAAACTTCTTTTTAACTCATTAAAACGCATAGTTTTTTTACCTAAATGCCAAATGATAATAGGTTTCCATTTACCTCCTATAATATCTAATGTTAATTCCATAGAACAATTATATTCAATGCCTTTAAATTCTATCATTTTTAACTCCTTCATACATCTTCAAGCACTTCTATATGGTATACAAATGGTAACCACGTTCCTAAAAAGTGCGTACTAGATAATATTATCATAATCATGTAAATTGTATTATATCATAGCAACTTGAATATGAAGTAAATATTGTTAACTAATTAGGAGTGAAATTTAATGAATTTAATTAATGTAAACCAATCAAAATGTATTAAATGTGGAATTTGTTCAAAAGTATGTCCAAGTGGAGTTTTATCTATAGACAAAACTGGACCTAATGTAACTAATGCAAATAACTGTATTGCTTGTGGCCAATGTGTTTCCGCATGTCCACGTGGAGCACTAGATAATATAAAATCACCTATAGCTGATCAAACTGATATAGAAAACTTTCCAGTTATAAATTCAAAAACTGCAGAGCATTTCCTTAGATCTCGTCATTCAATACGTTGTTATAAAGATGCACTTGTACCTAGAGAAAAACTAGTAGAATTAATTAATATTGCACATTATGCACCTACTGCCAGTAACAGCCAAGGCATTTCTTATATAATAGTGGAAAACAAAAAGATATTGGAAAAGGCTATAAAAATTATTTATGAATGGATGGAAAAGCAACTTGAAAATCCATCTCATTGGAGTTTTTCAAGGCATGTTCAAACTCATAAGACTACCGGAATGGATACCGTGTTACGTAATGCTCCACATCTTATCCTAGCAACAGCTCCAAAAGACTTTAAAAATGGAAGAGAAAATACTATTTCTCAGCTTACTTATGCTGAACTATATGCAACCACCATTGGACTTGGTTCTTGCTGGGCTGGATTATTTGAAATGTGTGCATTTTCAAATTATCGCCCTTTGCTACAACTATTTAATATTCCTGAGAATACTGTTATAACAGGTGCTGTTATGGTTGGATATCCAAAATATAAATATAAGAAACTAGTAGACAGAAATCCATTAGATGTTACATTTATTAACTAAGGCACAATCAAAAAAATAACAAGTCCATCTGCTAAGCCTATTTTCCATCATGCTACGTCAGCAGATTGCCCTAATAGGCTCGCTATGAGACCAGTCTGCTTCCTTGCCTGATGAAAAATAATCATGGCATTTTGGACTTGTTATTTTCTTTCATGTGCCTAACAACTTCAAAGTAAATTGATAATATACAAAATGTTCCTAGTCCTATTCTACTTAATAATAGGACTAGGATTATTCTTATATATTTTAACAATCACATTATTGAATTTTTAAAGAACATTCCATTAATTAATACGTGAAATCTACACATTATGTAGCAATTATAACCCCTAATATTAAAATATTCTTTATATCTTCACTTGTTATAGGGTTAATTCTTATCTGATATGGCATCTTATACCCCCAAGTTCTTCTTTAAATCATCTACTGTTTGCCATTCTTCACCTGTTTTAATAACTTCTTCTGCTTCATTTAATTTTGATAATAATTTAAGCACTGCTTGTTGTCTTTCGTATTCTGCCATATCTAAAATAACATATTTTCCATGACCATTTTTAGTCAAAAATACTGATTCTCCATTTTCACAATATTTAAGAACCTCATTGTAATTCCGTAAATCTGAAATTGGTTTAATATTAGGCATAATATCAACTCCTTATATACTATTGATATTATCATCCGAAAAAATTACTTTAAATTTTAAGTAATTTTTCGGATGATTGTCACTTATATATATTAGTCATACATTAAAGATAATTTACTTATCCCATCCAAGTAATCTTCTCTCTAAATCTTTATAGTCATATTCTCGTGACTCAAAATTATTGAACCTTAAATTTTTAGACTTAAGAGCTTCATTACCTGAAGACTTATTATTTAAATTTTCAAGTATTCCAGTTAAATACTTAACTGGAGCTGTTATCTTTCCTTGCTTTGAGTTATTACACATAATATGAACTCCATTATAGACTAAATCCTCACCATACTTCGTTTTAAGCTTATTTATTGTAGAAATTGCTATCTTAATTCCTGCATTTTTTAAAGAGTCTTGATTAACATCTAAGATTGATTCTTTACTCTTTAATAAAGGTTCCACATTATCATTTCCACTTAAATCTAACGCCAATTGATCCATTGAAATCTGATCTTTAATGACCTTATCTCTATTAAAATCATAGCTTCTAGGCTCTAAATCTTCTACAACAAAAGTCAAACTCGTTACAGATCTTCCTACTTTATTTTCTGTATATGAAACTCTCATATTTAGCTTTTGATTTATTTCTTTTAAAGCTGGCTCTACTACTTTAATTTTAAAGTTATAATATCTATCATAAGACATACCTTCTTCAATCATAAGCCACTCTTTAAGCTCATCTATTGTATAAGTAACGTCTTTATTAAAACCACTCCACACTCTAAATAATTCATAAAACCTTTGAGTATAATAGCCATTTGCTTGCTTTATCATCTTTAAATTAATTGGTGAATATCCAAGTTCTTTATATCCCATTAACACTTCATAAAGATCCTTATCTAAATAACAAGTGAAACTAAGCGTTTCTTTATCTACTACAACCTTGTTAATAAGTGTTGTAATCACATAACTTTTTTGTTTTTCAAATCTAATAGGAATCTTTATAAACTTCTCTAAACTTTCAGTTAATGCCTTTATTGTATTTTCTTTTTTATTTTTAACGATACTACTTAGCTCATCAATTGTTAAAACTGCTCTTAGCTGCTGCTGATTATCTTTTTCCATCTGACATTTATATAGAATCTTATTAAAAATCTTATATTCTATGCTAGTTATATTAATATTACTTTTAATCAATGTGTTGCTCTTAAAAAGTACCTCACTAATATCTTGTTCTTGATCTTCATCAATTGTACAAATATCTGAATTCATATTATCCTCCAGCTTGACTTTAATAAATACATAATATCATCAAAACTACTAATCTTCAAACAGGTAGTTTTAAGGCCTAAAAAAAATGTTTAACATCCTTAAAAAGTAGTTTTAAATCCTTAAAAAGTAGTTTTAGCTCCTTAAAAAGTAGTTTTAAATCCTTAAAAAGTAGTTTTAAACCCTTAAAAAGTAGTTTTAACATCAAAAAAATGGCTTATCCACTGGGCTGAAAGGGTGCCTAAATACATTAAATACATTAAACACATTAAACACATTAAACAACAGTTGTTGTTTTGTTAAAAAATAAGATTTATTAATCAACAATTATCTGGTTGTTTTAGAAATAATGATTATAAGATATAACACTAGTTCCAGTTGCTCTATGGCTTTTGTAGTTTCATCCATACTCTCTTTTATTATTTCTGCTTTTTCACTTGATTTTTGTGAAGCCTGTGCCATATCTTGAATAGCTTCACTCACTTGCCCAACTGTAGCTGTTATTTCTTCTGACATAGACGCAATTTCCTCAGACATTTTGCTTACATAATCTGCATCATTATAATACTGTTTACCTTGTTCTCCATAGATATTAAATTGTTCATTTTCCACTGTATTTATAAATTCTAATATATGACTACCTGTATCAAATTTCATTTGTATTTGCTTTTATTTCTTCTAAATGGTTAATACTCATTAAATTATTACTAAATATCCCCTTAGAACCCTGATTTATCTTTACTGAACTAATATACTCTCCACGCCTATTAAACCCATAAAAATAAATACTACTGAAAATACTACAGCAAGTTTTTTCTTTACACCTAAATTAATAAAAAATTTAATTTTATCACTTCCATTCTTTTTTTATAATATATTTTTCAAAATTTTCTGCTGAAAGTGGTTTGCTGTAATAATATCCTTGAATTATATTACATCCTAAGTCTAGAAGTAAATCTACCTGTTCTTTTGTTTCCACACCTTCGACAATTATTTTATATTTTAAAGATTTAGATAAACAAACTATACTTTTAATTACAGCTTTATTTTTATCACTTTCAATATTATCAATAAGTGATTTATCTATTTTCAAAATATTAAATGGTAAATTAATTAAATATTTGAACGAAGAATATCCAGTCCCAAAATCATCGATTGCAATGCTTACACCATTTTCTCTAAGTTCATTGAATACTTTAATTTTATCCTCACCAATATCCATTAAAGTTCCCTCTGTTATTTCTATTTCAAGTAAGAAAGGTGAAATATCATACTTTGCACATGTATTTAATAGATTCTCCTTAAAATCACTTATTTTTAAGGTTCTAATCAAAAGTATGTGGTAAGTGAAAAAAATCCGAACTAAATAACACTATCAACTTGGTAAAAATGGAATATTAAGGGTGTTAAAATATACCCTTATATTTTAATTGAGTACTCAATAAGATATTTTGTTTTACCGCATACTTTCTTTGTTTTAATTGCCATCGTTTTTTAATTTGTCTTTCATCATGTGCATATATCCTTGCTCTTAACATTACTAACCCATAATGAAATCCTTGTCTTTTTATTGTTCTTATAAGATTATTTTTGCCTTCTGTTTTACCATTTGAAATTCTGTATATAAATTTATTCATTATATATGGTAACCAGTTTTCAATAGAATTCAAAACATTCTTTAGTTCCTTTATGCCACTATTTAAAACTTCTTCTGACCAATTTGCTATATATTGAAATGCTTGTTCATAATCTCTCATATGATAAAATTCATAAAGTTCTTGATGAAGAAAATATGCCTTTTCAAGTTCAGGATACAGCTTTAAATAACATTCTACTTTATCAAGATCATTATTTTTTAGTTTGAATAAGTTAGTAGTCAGTAGTTTTGCATCTGTTTTAAGTGCTTTTTTCTCATCTGGACTATTTCCTAATCTTTTTCTTAGCTTCTCGAATTCGCGTTCTGCTAATTGAAAAACATGAAACCCGTCAATTACAACACAAGCGTTAGGCAAAACTTTTTCTATTGCGTCAAGATATGGGCGCCACATATCTATACATACAGCAGTTATTTTATCTATGTTTGAAAGTTTCTCTAACCTCTTTACTACATCCTCTTTATTTCTTCTTCTTTTTTACAATATTCTATCATTATTTTAGCTATTGATTGAGGACTTATACCGTATGAATCTGAAACATCCGATAACGTTCTTTTTGCCATAGCATGTATTATCGCATACGCTACGTCCATTATTTTTCTTGAATACAAAGGTAACGGCTCAAATCTCTCCATAAATGTGGAGCCACAATCTTCGCAAATAAATCTTCGATGAGGGAAATCATAATATACAGGCGTTTCGTTAAATGAACCTCCGTGAATAGACTTCTGATGATATTCATGAGTAAGAATTTTCTTACTTCCACAATTGGGGCAATGATTATCTTGTTGTGTTGATTTAATACTAAAGACAACACCATAATTTTGATAAGACATTGGTATGATTTTTCCACTTTCAGCTGAAAAACAGGATGACATTTCTTGCTTAGTTGTAGTACAATTAATATAAAGCATAGCTTATCACTCCTTTATTGAATGTTTTCTTATTCTATATTTCGGATGTGATGGGCTATGTTTTATACTTTTTCCAATTAATTTGTATGAAAATTCTTATTAACCACATATTTTAGATGAGAGTCATTTTTAATTGGATTGGAGATACATTTATAGACATAGTATTGAATTTATAACCCTTTTGTTTCCAAATACAAGCAGTTTTTAATGCTTCATCCAACACCCAATTTCCAATGTCTACAATATATCCACTATGTTCAGCAATAGGGATAAACTCGCTAGGCGAGATATTTCCAAGTTCAGTATTATTCCATCTTAAAAGTGCTTCAACACCTATAACAGTGTTAAGTAAAGTATTAATTTGAGGTTGATAACAAAGATATAATTCATTATTAATAATTGAATTTTTCAATTTACTTTTAATTTTAATTTCCCTAGAATAAGAATCTGATATATGAATTTTAGTCATGCTTACCAACACCTCTTTTCTGCATTAAAAATAATTATAATTTATATATTTTGGTATCATTTAACAATTTATTCTAATGAGTTAAAATTTATGACATTTAATGTAGATGTTTTGTTCTTTAACAAGAAACTAATTAATATAGTCTTTAATGATATATTAATTAAAATATAATAATAAAAAGAACTTTAACTTAGGATATACCTAAAATTAAAGTTCCTTAAAAATATTTTCTATATTTATATTGCTAGTAGTGTTTCTTTAATTAGTTTTACTTTCTTGCTTCCTTATCATTCCTTACTATTTCCTTATGATTTGCGTCAAATGCTTTATTAACTGTTGGAGCTTCAGTTCCTTCAAAGTGTCCATCTGAATTAAATCTATATGTTCTATTATTTATTTCAGCTTGTCCAGTTTGCATTATACCATTTGCATCTAGAAAGTAAATTTTACCATCAACATTGATAACACCTGTTTGTTTTGTTCCAGCTTCATCAAAGTAATACCATTTGCCATTATTTTGAAGCCAACCTTTCTTTGTTGCTTCCTTATTATCTCTTACTATTTCCTTATTTCTTGAGTCAAATGATTTATTAATTGTTGGAGCTTCAGTCCCTTCAAAGTGTCTATCTGATTGAATTGAACCCTCCTTTGCTACTTCTCGTTGTGAAATTGATTGGTTATTGTTATGTGTTGGATTTATAGTTGCTGCTGATGCGGCTAAAGGGGCTAAACTAGTCATTGTTGAAGCTACAACTGCTACCATCATTATCTTTTTAAAAAAATCTTTCTTCATTCGTTTTTTCTCCTTTGTTTTTTATTTGACTCCTCTAATATTAATTTGCATTCCCATGGAGTCTATATATGCATCTTATTCTCATTTTCGACACTGTTCAACACGCAAGTTCTTCTAAACTGGTTAGTCTAAACCATATCATTTTTCAAATACTTGAATATACTTGAATATACTCAGTTTTCATGGCATGTACACTACAATATTATCCTAAAGCTTATGGTTTTAAGGGTTTACCATCTTTTTTATTTTTATAATAATTATATTTCAATTAATTTTTTTACTTTATTTATCACATTTTTTTACATATTAAAGCACTAATGGCTATGATTTCACATTTTTTTACTCAAACGATGTTTGGTCTCGAAGAAACGCAAAAATATAATTTAACTGTATAAAAAAGTTTAATTATATTTTTTAGCTACCGTTATAACACTTCCAATCATTATTCCTCGAAACCTTTCTGCGAAAGAACCACTACTTGATAATCTGGGTCTATTGAAATTTTTGACCTAGATTTCAGACAACAACTCCCTAAATGTAAAAAAGCTTTCTAGCTGGTGATACCAACTAAAAGGCTTGAAATTCTTCTTAGACATTTGTAATATTGAATATATTTGATAATATAAATTCATAATATTATATATAGTTTGTTTTTCAATGTACCTTTAATACATTTGAAATGTTAGCTATATTATAAGTTCTTCGTTACTTGTTTGGTATCGCCACACCTTATAAGTTCCTAATATTTCATTGATTACCGTCTTTGAAATATGATGAAGGACTTTATTTTTATTCATTTTTTAAAACAATATATATAAAACAACAACAAGGTAATATATTTGTTGTTGTTCTAATCGTTTCTATAAATAATTATTTAGATATCTTTTCTAATGCTCTATTTATATTTCTCTATAAATTCTAATAAAGCTAAAGATATCAATGATTGAACCTTAAATTCTTTATGCTCTGCAACAAACTTATTCCATTTATCCAATACTTCTGTATCCACCTTGAATAACTTTTGTTTAACTTCTGTTACACTTGGTGGCTTTAGTTCTACGCTCTCAACTTCAATAATATTTTTACTTTTGTTATACTCTTGTATAATCTCTTTAATAGGCTCTATAAGACTTATTAGTTCTTTTAAAGTATCTATCTCTATATCTTTGTTATACTTCTCTATAACACTCTCTGATGGCTTGTTATCACTCTGTTTATCCTTTTGTATAACTTTTGTTAATGCAACTTCATTATTATTATCAATAATTGTTTTAACTTCTCCATCTGCATAAACTAATCCATTATTTTTTAAAAAATTATATATATCAGCTTTTTTGACTTTCAATTGACTTGCTACTGAATTTATCCCATTGTTTTTTAATAGTGTTGTTACTTCAATTAGAGTTAACATATTTCCACCGTTGCCAAAAATCTATAAAAATCTATAAATCTTGTTTAATTCCCTGTTCAATGTGTCCAATTTTGCTATAAAGCTACTTTTGTTTGATATAACACTCCAAGGGCTTAAATTCCCATACAACGCATGGTACATATTAGTAGTATCTTTTAAGTGATTACACTACTAATTCATATCTTGAAAGGTTTATACTTGCGTTATAATCTCTATCTATAACACAACCACATTCCTCACATATATATGTCCTAACTGATAGCGGAAGTTTTGGCTTTATATGACCACACTCACTACAAGTCTTTGATGATGGATACCAAATATCTGATTCAACAAACTCAATTCCATTAAACTCACATTTATATTGTATTTGTCTTTTAAACTCATATAAACATTGTTTTGCAATAGCTTTTGACAAATGACGGTTTTTCATCATTCCTTTAATATTAAGTGTTTCCATAACAACTCTTGATGGCTTGGTTTTCACTATCTTATTCGTTGCTTGGTGACTATGATTACTTCTTATATTGGCTAATGTTCTATGAAGTAATTTAATCTGCTTTTCGATTTTTATAATATTACTTGTTTTGACAAACTTACTCCCTTCTTTATTTTTTAGGTATTTACGAGATACCCTACGCTGTAATCTACGTAGCCTTTTTTCAAGTTGCTTTACAACTTTTGTTTTATTAATATTTTTAAAGGTCATTCCATTGGAGCATATAGCTAAATCTTTCACTCCAACATCTATACCAATACTTTCATTAGTTAATTTCACTATTGGATTTTCTTTTTCTATTCCAACTGCTAAAAACCAATACTTTCCGTCAAAGCTTATTCTTGGATTAGTATATTTAACATTCATTGGTATTGAATTTTTCTTTACATTCATCCAACCAACTTTTTCAATCAACACAGAACTTTCTTTAACTCTAAGTTTTGATGTATCGTTATAAAACGAAGGTTTAGATTTTCTTCGGCTTTTGAACCTTGGTCTATCTGCTAAACCCTTAAAGAATTTCTTATAAGCTTCACAACCATCTTTAACTGCTTGTTTAGCCACATTATTAGATACATCATTAAGCCATTTTAATTCTTCTGTTTTCTTTAATATAGTTAATTCTTTTCTTAAATCATTATCAGATATAAACTTTCCACCATTCTTATAATTTTCTTCTTGTTTTGCTAAAGTCAAGTTATAAATAAACCTTGCAGTACCAACTGATTGCCATAGCTTTTGTTCTTGCTCTTTAGTTGGGAATAATCTAACCTTCTTCCCAATTATCATTTTATAACAACTCCTTAATCATCTTCTTAGCTTTATTAGCTCTTTTGCCTTGTAACCTACAACTAAAAATTGTAGTTAATTCCACTTCCTATGTCTGTAATGATATCAAAAGAATATCCTTTAGCAATCATATAAGTTTTAACATTTTCAACTTGTCTTACTAAATCGTCCTTTTGTTTATTACTCGACACCATACAATATCCAATTACTTTTTTAGTTTTTGTTTCAATGCCTTTAATACCTAAAAAATGATTGAGTTGTTCTTGTGAATAATACCTCGTACCACCATCTGTTATGTGTTGTGGAACAAATGAACCTTTTTTGTGCCAATCCCTTAATGTTTGAGGAGTTTTACCTATTAAAGTTGAAAATTCACCTATTGAATAATACTTCATTAATAATCACCTCAATATAAGCATAACAAATAATTTAGTATTATTAAATATATTTTTATAGATATTATTTAACTGTTGTTAGCCCCTTATATAAAAGTTATACTTAATATATAAGTTATACATAATATATACAAATTCCTTTTTATTATTAATATTTTTTTCGGTGCTCGATACCATTTAAGCTGTATAACGAGATACAACAGATTAAGCTAATACAACGCTTTAAAGTACCCAAAACAATGTATTTGTACCACTCGCTTATTAGATATGATGTATTAACTCCTAGAACGCCTGTATCAGCCTTTAAAGGCTATTCAGCAAATGAATATACACCAACATATCATACAATTTAAAATAATGCTTTTATTAGGATTTTTTACATAATAAAAGAACCTAGATTAATCTAAGTTCTTTTATATAAATATTATTCGTATACAAATTGCCAAGTAGCATCTGCTTGCAATTTATGCATTCTATTTGAAACACTACTAATTGCTTGTTGTTGTCTCATTAGTTGTTGTCCCAGTTGTTGTTGTGCCATTTGTTATTGTCCCATTTGTTGACACTTCCAGTATTATTTAAGGTATTTGTATTAAAACCACCTTGTGAAGCAAGAGCAGTTTCTATAGTAGTTTCTTGGTCTGAAGTTATAGTTCCAGCAGTAACTAAATTAGCAAGAGCAGTTGCAATATTGCCGTTAGCACTAGTAATAGCTGTTTCTATAGCAGTTTGTTCATCTGAAGTTATAGTTCCTGCGGTAACTAAATCAGCAAGTTTAGTTGTTAACCTATTTTGATTATTTCCATTATTAAAATCATAACCATCCTTTTGAGCAAGAGCAGTTTCTATAGTAGTTTCTTGGTCTGAAGTTATAGTTCCAGCAGTAACTAAATTAGCAAGAGCAGTTGCAATATTACCGTTAGCACTAGTAATAGCAGTTTCTATAGCAGTTTGTTCATCTGAAGTTATAGTTCCTGCGGTAACTAAATCAGCAAGTTTAGTTGTTAACCTATTTTGATTATTTCCATTATTAAAACCATAACCATCCTTTTGAGCAAGAGCAGTTTCTATAGTAGTTTCTTGGTCTGAAGTTATAGTTCCAGCAGTAACTAAATTAGCAAGAGCAGTTGTAATGTTGCCGTTAGCACTAGTAATAGCTGTTCCTATAGCAGTTTCTTC
>Ga0302200_10000574_pt1 | contig 36685 bp, 36 predicted proteins | sample II_Bog_N3_1_FD_194585 | JGI IMG/M metagenome (GOLD analysis project Ga0302200, IMG submission 194585) | Peat permafrost microbial communities from Stordalen Mire near Abisko, Sweden - II_Bog_N3_1 | ecosystem: Environmental > Terrestrial > Soil > Wetlands > Peat | place: Sweden: Abisko...
TCTGCACATAGTCGAGTTTCGCCTTTGTGGTGATCTCACCGCCGACAATGGCGATATTGCTTTTCACATAGGTCTCGCAGGCCACGCGGCTGAATTTGTCCTGAGCAAGGCAAGCGTCGAGAACGGCGTCGGAAATAGTGTCTGCTACCTTGTCGGGATGGCCTTCGCCGACGGATTCGGAGGAAAAGATATAGCTGCGTGACATGGGATGATGGGGTTGTGTGGTGATGTTAAAAAGCAGAGTCATCGGCGTGGATGTCTTTACTTATTAATATATGTGTATATGTAAATGGGTATGGCGTCAATTCTTCAATCCCTCCGCGCACTGGCCGAGCCGACACGGTTGCGCCTCCTGGCTCTCCTGCTGGATGAGGAACTCTCCGTTGCCGAACTCCAGGAAGCACTTGGTATGGGGCAATCGCGCATTTCGGCGAGTCTAGGGCAGCTTCGCCGTCAGGGGCTGGTACTCGATCGGCGGGTAGGGAAGAATATTTATTACACGGCGGTCATCTCCTCCGTTACCCCTCTCAGGGAGGTGCTGACTTCGGCTGTTTCCGAACTCGCCGAGGCAACTCGTGACCAGCAGGCGCTGCAGCTTGTTCTCAACAAGCGGCGTGACCGTGCAGCGGAATATTTCGATAAACTGGCCGGGAAATTCGGTCGCACCTACATTCCGGGACGATCATGGCAGTCGCTTGCTCACGGACTGCTCAGACTCCTCCCCCCGCTCGTGATTGCGGATATGGGTGCAGGTGAGGGGACTCTTTCGCAGTTGCTGGCTCGGACAGCCAAACAGGTCATCGCCATTGATAACTCGGCGAAAATGGTGGAATTCGGTGCTAAGGTTGCTCTGGAGAATGGATTCACCAATTTGGAATACCGGCTCGGTGACATTGAGGAACCACCCATCGAACCGGCTTCAGTCGATGTCGTTCTCTTCAGTCAGGCACTTCATCATGCAGCCCGTCCCCAAAGAGCAATCGAGAGCGCCTTTTCCATCCTCAAGCCGGGCGGCCGAATTCTGATCCTCGATCTGGCCAGCCACACCTACGAACAGGCTAAGGAACTCTACGCCCATGTCTGGCTTGGCTTCTCCGGAGTGGAACTCCATGCCATGCTGGAAAAATCAGGGTTCCGAGATCTGGAAGTCAGTATTGTGGCTAGAGAGCAGCAGGCGCCTAATTTTCAGACGATACTCGCCACCGGGCTCAAGGCATAGAGCGAGGCTTGGGATTGAACTCGGGCGTGCCCACGCCGCTCACCCTATCGGGCTGTGCTGCTGCACAGTCCTACCTACTCCCGCCAGTCGTAGGTTTTTGGCGGATAGCTGCGTTGTTGCTCGCTCGTCGTAGGACAACTACGACTTCGCTCTCACGCCTTGCTCTCCATCCAAGCTTGCGAGACTTGGGGAGAACGAACGCTCAGTACTTTTTTCAAGAAACACGATTGGGAGCAGATCGGTGATCTCAACGCTTATAGCTCAAAGCTTTGGCGTGAGACGCCAATTCAGAGTCACCTTACAAAAAGATTCAGTCTATCTACCTCTTCTTCAACGGCTTTTCGAGGGCCTCGGCCTTGAGTTGGGCCACGGCATCCAGCCAGTCGTTTGCCGAATCTCCGGGCCATCCGAGTTGCTGACGGCGTTCACCGATGTAGTAGGCACGAAGTGAAATTTCCTCATGGGCGATGACTGGTTCAGTCGATGAGGGCTTCGGATTGAGGGAAGCACTGACACTGGGTTTGGAGAGTGTCGCTTTGACGGTTCGTTTTTTGCGGACGGCAACTGGCTTTTCAAAAGTGGGCTCCACTTTTTTTTGGACAGCTGGTTTCTTGACTGCCTTTTTCGGTGTGATGGCCTTGGAGGCGTCAGTGGAGGATGTGGTTTTTTTTGCCATAGTTAAGGTCTCCTTAGCAAATTCTAGGCCGTTCCTGGAGAAGGTCGATTGGATTTTTGTGACATTTCCGTTTCAATCTCGAGGGGAACCGCTGATTTAATCCCATGAAGACTGCTGTAAACTATTTGCGTGTTTTCCAAGGTGCGAAGCGCAGTGGCAATACCCTTGCGGTCTTGCCCAAGCGAGCAACACGGGAAAACACGCAAATAGTAACAGCCCGGAGGGTTGAGGCCATAATGGAGCCGGAGGCTGTGTTGGCTTCGTGCTTACAGCCCGCAAGGGGATGCGCGCACGAAGCCGCCTTACCTTGCGGCCCAATCTTGTCGCAACAGTCTCGTTGCGATTAAATCAGAGATTCCCTATAGATTGGCCCCATGAAGGAATTTCTCATTCGCTGGTTCATTACGACATTGGCAGTCATGGGGGCTTCCCACCTCATCCCGGGGATTTCCTACGATAGCACAGGAACGCTTTTTGCCGCCGCCCTCCTGCTCGGCATCATCAATGCCATTATCCGTCCGGTGCTGCTCCTGTTAAGTCTTCCTTTTATCATCGTGACGATGGGTTTCTTCATTCTTGTGATCAATGCGCTGCTTCTGTTGTTTGTCTCTTCCCTCGTGCATGGATTTCAGGTGGATGGTTTCTGGCCCGCCCTTTTCGCCGGAATCGTCATCGGACTGATCAGCTGGATTTTGAGTAGTTTTTTCCGTTCCAGCGACGGCCATGTTTATCCCATTAATCATCATTCCCAGATCAAGCAGGCCGATGCGCGTGTGGTGTCGGATGATCAGTAGTCATGTCTTCATCGGGTAGTCTCTTTTTCACGGCAACCCCGGCAATGCCGAAGGTCTGTGGGATCACCTCTTGGGAGGATGCCGTGATGGCGATAGAGTCCGGTGCCGGTGCCTTGGGATTTAATTTTTATCCACCTTCTCCCCGGTCGATTCCTGCGGATGCTGACCTCGGTTGGATCAGGGATCTGGGGATGGCCTTTCCCGACATTGCGAGAGTGGCGGTCGTGGTGAATCCCGATGAACCGCTGCTGCGGAAACTCCGCGAGGCCGACTGTTTCGAGGCCATCCAGTTTCATGGGGATGAATCCCCTGAGTTTTGCACCAAAGAGGGAGCGGCCTTCAATTATTGGATCAAGGCGCTCAGGGTTCGCTCTGAGGAGGATCTTGCAGTCTCTGTAGAGTTTTCCACGCCGTTCCTCCTCCTTGATGCCGCGGTGCCGGGGAGCTACGGAGGTAGCGGCAAGACGCTGGATTGGAGTCTCGCCGCAAAATTTGTTGCCGGTTATCCGGGGAAAAAAGTGCTTCTGGCAGGGGGATTGACGCCCAACAATGTTTCCGCAGCCGTGGCACAGGTGCATCCCCATGCTGTTGACGTCGCAAGCGGTGTGGAGAGTGCTCCCGGTCAGAAAGATCCCGAAAAAGTAAGGGCGTTCATTATTTCCGCACTTTCTTAGTCCATCGGCTTGCGCCCGGCATCTTCCGCGGATTAAATACCCAACTTCAATTTAACATGAGCAAAACCTATCGCATCGCAGTATTGGCCGGAGACGGCATCGGACCCGAAGTCATGGCGGAGGCAGGGAAAGTCCTCCGGGCCGTTGAGAAGAAGTTTGGATTCACGATTCAGGAGACTCCGGCATTGATCGGTGGAGCTGCGATCGACGGTGCTGGGAAGGCCCTTCCCGCTGAAACACTGAAAATCTGTGAGGAGAGCGAGGCCATTCTTTTCGGTTCTGTGGGGGGACCAAAATGGGAGACGCTTCCACCTAATGAGCAGCCCGAGCGCGGCGCGTTGCTGCCGTTGCGTAAGCATTTTGGACTCTTTGCCAATCTCCGTCCCTGCCTCTGTCTCCCCGAACTGGCCCATGCCTCGCCGCTGCGGTCCGAGTCTGTAGCTGGAGGTGTCGATGTGCTCTGTGTGCGCGAGTTGACAGGTGGCCTCTATTTCGGTGAGCCGAAATACCTCAAGGACACGGGGGCCGATGAAGCTGATCCCGTTGCCGTGGACACGATGGTGTACAAGAAGAGCGAGATCGAGCGGATTGCCCGTGTTGCCTTCGAGGCGGCCCGGGGGCGTTCCAAGAAGGTGACTTCGATTGACAAGGCCAATGTCCTTCAGAACGGCATCCTATGGCGTCGCACCGTCACCGAGATCGCGAAGGAATACCCTGATGTCGCGCTCTCGCATCTCTATGTCGACAATGCAGCCATGCAGCTTGTGAAGGCTCCGAAGCAATTTGACGTGGTGCTGGCTGAGAACCTTTTTGGCGACATCCTCAGCGATGAAATGGCGATGATCGCCGGTTCACTCGGCATGCTTCCTAGCGCAAGTCTTGGCCAGTCAACGGGCACCGCACGCCGGTTTGGACTCTTCGAGCCGAGCGGTGGCTCCGCGCCCGACATTGCGGGGCAGGGGATTGCCAACCCGATCGCCCAGATTCTGAGCGCTGCCCTCCTTCTGCGTTACGCGCTCGATGAGGCTCCAGCCGCTGCTGCCATCGAGGCGGCTGTTCGGAAAGTGATCGCCTCGGGACTCCGCACAGGCGACATCTGGTCGGACGGAACGACCAAGGTTGGCACGGCTGCGATGGGGGATGCGCTTGCTGCCGCAATTTGATAAGAATCAACTCATCATTTTAAAATATCCATCAAGGGGAGGTGTGACTACCTCCCCTTGTTTTAGAGCGTTTTAAGTAATTCTATAGCCATTCTTTGCAGCGGCATAGGGCGTTTGGCAGTGTCGCATCGCTTGGGCTGTAGCACAGTGACTACAGCCGCTTCGCTTGCTCCTTGCCAACCAACCCCATGGCGCACGCAAATCGATGGCCACACTATTATTTAAAACGCTCTAGGAAGCATCCCTGGCCTGATGCCCTAACAGTTTTTGGAAAATTCTTGCCAAAGCTACCACTCAAAAGGCATTTTCGAACATGGCAGCGATTAACAGCGATCAGAGCGACGAAACTTTCTACCGCGGGGCCGATTCCTTTTTTTCGGCTAACTCCAACATCGGGCTCACTTACGATGATGTGACTCTTGCCACGCTCTACTCGGATATTCTTCCAAGTCAGACGAAACTTGATTCGCGCCTCACCGACACACTCCAGCTCAATATCCCTGTCATTTCTTCCGACATGGATACGGTGACGGAATCACGCATGGCGATAGCCATGGCGCTGAACGGTGGACTTGGACTTATCCACTACAACATGCCTGAGGGTGAGCAGCTCAAGCAGGTGAGCCGGGTGAAGTATCATGTGCAGGGGTTGATCCAAGACCCGATCAAGGTGCTGCCGGATCAGCGGATCGGAGATATCCTGGAACTCATTGAGGAGAAGAAATTCGGATTCAGCACATTCCCTGTTGTCGACGAGCAAAACCGCCTTATCGGCCTGCTTTCCGGTCATGTGGTCAAGCCGCGCTACGCTGCCAAGACGGTGGCTGAGGCGCTGACCCCGCGCACGCAGGTTCATACGGTCACCCGGAAGGAATTGGGGGCCGACCCGATCGCCTTAGCCGACCGCTTTTTCACCGAACATCTCGGCATCCACAAACTCCTGGTGGTGGACGAGGAGGATCGTCTCCACGGTCTGATCACAATGAGCGATGTGGAGAAGATCACTCAGGAACGCAAAGCTCAGTTCAAACCTGCCCGCGACTCACAATTCCGACTGCTCTGCGGTGCTGCGGTCTCTGCCACCCGCGATGCCTTTGGCGAACTCGACCGTGACCGCATTCTGGGCCATGTAGGTGCTCTACTGGAACGCGGCCTTGATGCTGTGGCCGTATCTACTGCCCACGGACACACAAAGGGAGTAGGGGACACCGTCCGTGTCCTGCGAGACGCCTTTCCTGAGCTTCCCATCATTGCCGGGAATGTGACCAGTGCCGCCGGTGTGGACTATCTTGCCGATCGTGGTGCCAGTGTCATCAAAATCGGTCAGGGTCCGGGTTCTATCTGCACCACACGCATAGTGGCAGGAGTGGGGATCCCACAGATGACGGCACTCTATGTCTGCTCCAAGGCAGCCGAGAAGAAGGGGGTTGCGCTTCTGGCCGATGGCGGAATTACCAAATCAGGAGATATCGTCAAAGCGCTCACACTCGCGCAAGGCGTCATCTGTGGTGGTATTCTGGCCGGTTGCACCGAGTCACCGGGCGAGGTAGTTGAGATCGGAGGGAAACTTTACAAACAATACCGCGGCATGGGGAGTTTGGCGGCGATGAATGCAGGGAGTGCCGCCCGCTACGGCCATCAGAAAGGTGACACCACACGGAAGGTTGCTGCTGAGGGAATCGAAGCTCTGAAAGAATCAAGTGGCCCGGTTGACCGTGTGCTTGCCAATCTGATCGGTGGTATCCAGAGCGGCATGGGTTATCTGGGGGCGGGGGATCTGGCGCAACTACGCACCAAGGCACGTTACATTCGTGTTAGTCCGGCGGGTCAGCGTGAAGCAGCCCCGCACGATGTGGTGGAATTGAAGACCCGGAATTGATCTTTTAGGCGGAGTCGAGGTGCGAAGGACGAGAGTCCCTTGCGAGGTTGAGAGTTTTGAGCATCTCGCCCTCGACTTGTGTCCTTCGACTTTCAGCTTAGCCTACCAGCCCAAGACCATGGCGAAAATCAGCGGAGCCACGATTGAGGCATCCGATTCCACGATGAACTTCGGTGTCTCGATGCCGAGTTTGCCCCAGGTAATTTTTTCGTTGGGAACGGCACCGGAGTAGCTGCCGTAGCTCGTTGTTGAATCACTGATCTGGCAGAAATAACCCCATAGAGGAATTTCCGGGCGTTGGAGATCCTGATGGAGCATGGGAACCACACAGATCGGAAAGTCACCGGCAATACCACCGCCGATTTGGAAGAAACCGATAGAACCGGTGTCGCCGATCTGTTGGGAGTTGGCGGTGTACCATTCGGCAAGTGTCTTCATGTATTCGATGCCAGTGCGCACGGTATGGATGTTTTTCACATCACCGCTGATGCAATGGCCGGTGAACATATTGCCCAGGGTGGAGTCTTCCCAACCGGGAACGAACATGGGGAGGTTCTTTTTGGCGGCTTCCATGAGCCAGCTGTTCTTGGGGTCGATCTGATACTCCAGCTTCCCGCCGAGCAGGATGCGGTACATGAACTCATGGGGGAAGAGGCGTTCGCCTTTCTGATCACAAGCGATCCACTCTTCAAGCACGACATGCTCAATCCGGCGCATCGCCTCCATCTCGGGAATGCAGGTATCGGTGACGCGGTTCATGTGACGGTTCAGTAAATCCTGTTCATCCTGCGGGGTGAGATCCCGGTAGTTAGGGACTCGCTCATAGTAGTCATGGGCCACAAGGTTGAAGACATCCTCTTCCAGATTGGCTCCGGTACAACAGATGGCATGAACCTTGTCCTGGCGGATCATTTCAGCGAGGGAAAGTCCCAGCTCGGCCGTGCTCATCGCGCCCGCGATTGTGAGGAACATCGTTCCTCCTTTATCCAGATGAGCCGTGTAGGCATGGGCGGCATCCTTCAAGGCAGCGGCATTGAAATGACGGTAGTGGTGTTCGATGAAGTTGGAAATGGGGCCGGATGTCGTGCTCATAGATTGGATGGAGAGTGAAGGATGTCGTAAAATGAACGGGGAGGGAATGGTGGAGAATCTCTCAGGAGACAGAGAAAAACCGCGCCTAAACGGGCGACGTGGTTTGTTGGACTCCGTACGCTGACAGTACTCAGTGTTACAATGTGCTTTTCACGACATTGGCACTTTTGGTGACCACATGCCCGACCGAGCTGATATCCTGACCAGCACCGCCGATAATGCCGCAGCCTGTTAAACTCAGCAGAAGGAGAGCCACGAGAACCAAAGAAAAGAGGTGTTTCATCACCGATGGATTATAGGCGCTATTCTTTCCCTGTCGATCCGTGATCGGCTCATCAGGAATGCGATGCCGTCGCTTTCCGGGCAGCCTGAATTTCGGAAACTACCCCGGCCCACTTTTTCTGGAATATGGGGTTTGTCAGGAATTGTGCCGCTAGGAATTTTCCATAGATTTTTCCAGCGCGGACATCAGCTGGAAAATGACGCCCCAGAATGACACGGAACCAGGCTTTCTCACGAGCCTGCAGGTGAAGTGCCTTCTGCTCATCAGGGATCGCATTGCTAAGCAGGTCGGCCCAAACAAAGGCGCGTGTCGTATGGCCGCTCGGATAGGAATATCCGTCGCTTTTCTCTGGGTCTCCGGTTTCCAGCCAGTAAATGGGGCGCGTCCGGGCAAAATGATGTTTGGCAATCTCGATGGCCTGCTTGGTTTCCTTGTCAACCTTCGTGAAGAGAGCCGTAGTTTTGGGAAGATTGCGTGAGTTGAACCAGCTTCCAAGGGTCTCGGAGTAGTCGAAGACCGAGTCATGCGAGGCCGCAATCGCCTTGGTGACGGCTTCCTTGTTGGCGGTGGCGCGGGCATTCTTCAGATAACCGGTGTCAATCCGGTATTGTTCGGTACCAGGCTGGGGAGGGGCGGGAATGATCGCCTCGATGTTATAATGAGTTGGATCAATGAAGGCCGCCTTGGCTGTCAGCGGCAAGGAAAGGAAAAGTGTCAGCGCCAAGACTGAGAAATAGAGGGTGCGGATGATCGAGGTGGTCATGAAGAGGGTGAACCTATGAGTTCCATATACGAGGGATCATCGCAAAAAGAAAATTGGGAAGAAGTCCGCTACTTCAGACTAGCGCTTCCTTAAAGAGTGACATTCTCGATCTCGAGAGTCTCCACGGAATCAGGAGGAAGCAGTAGTTCAAGACGTTTTCCAACGAGTTTCACATCTTGATGTATCTCGTAACGAGATGCTGCCTTGGGTTCGGTAATCCAGCGTGTCACAGGACCGCCAACAGAAGTGAACTTATCCAAGTTAATGAGTTTTTTTCCTCCCCTATCGGCTCGAATAACTAGAACGAGGTGGTGATTTTTCGAATCAAAGGCTGCCACAGTGGCAGTATCATCCGATTTCAACATGGTCATGCCTTCCCGGATATGGCGTGTGAATTGTGCGACGACAAAATACTTTGGATTGATGCCTAGAAATTTTGATCGCGCCATATTGGTTCGCAAAAAGCCCCAACCGCTATAATCAAATGGTTGCCAGTAGCACCATGCGCTCGGGTGCAGGCAACAAAAATCCAAATCAAGGCAGTGAGCCAGCAGCAAGCCCGATTCATCCTTATCACCGTATTCCGAATTCTTGAGTGCTTTGCCATCGTTTGAAACGAGTTGGTAAAGCACGGCGCGCTTACCCCCAGTATATTGATAGCCGTGGACATTCACCTCGTTGACAAGAGCTTTCACTGCGGGGCTGAAACTCTCCCAAGTCGAGAGGGCGGAATTATAGGAAGTTTCATCCGAGGCGGCGATGGGAAGGTCTTTCAACCCAAGAGCATCGAGTCTCTTCCGGAGTAGAGGCACCATTTCTGCCTGCAAGGACCGGGAAAAGTGGCAGCCCTCCTGTTTGCCATTCGCTTTCCAATAATCGGAGGAGGGTTCATTGAACGGTTCAACAGAGGTGAAGCTGATCCCCCAATCATCCTTGGATTGCTTGGCAATGGTGGCCAGATAGGTCGCAAACGCTTCTTTAAATTCAGGAGCGAGATTGTCACCCTTGCCATCCGCTGATCCGGAGGGATTAAGATTTTTACACATCCACCACATTGGGGAATTGGAAAAGAGTTCGAAATAATTTGCTCCGCGATCATGCGCTTTTTTAAGCATCGAGCGTTGCTTTTTATCCGCCTTCCAATTCCAGGATGACGAATGGGGATCGGAATTTTTACCATCCAGCCAGAACCCCTGGATATGACGGAAGGGAAAGATGATTTTGCTGACGCCCATCGACTTCCCATTTACTTCGTTCCAACTGCAGGCTCCAGCGTTGTAGCGGACGATGTTCATGCCAAGTCCCGGGAGCTTCTGGCCTTCGAAAGGTACTATCTTTGTCGTAAAAAGTAGGTCGGCCAGATCGTCCCTATTACCGAAGACATTTCCATCCCAGCAGAGGGAAGTACCCCATCCTTTCCAAGTGCCGTGCTTGATTGTTGGGTCAATCTGGACGACACGATTAAAAACTGGTGGCTCCTCTGCTCGTAACGGACTAAGCAGTCCAAGAATAGAAAATGCGAGGCATAAAAATGAAAGAAATCGCAGGCAAATCGCAGAAATCAGGAGCATAACGAGGGGGATGTCACGAAGTTGCCTTCTAAAAACGAGGCGGGAGCAGAATCACTCTTCGTTTGTCGTGATTCTAAGTCTAAAATAGCCTTATCGACAGAGTAATCAAGCGCACTCGTCAACAAACAAAAATTACCTTTTTAGGGTCTTTGGACGTCCCCTAGAGTTGATATAAATACACCATTGAAAGGAAATCCTGACGTGACTTGGGATAACGTATTTTTGGTAGATATTAAACGGAACATCTAAGCCATGTATCTTGTTTTTCAAAAGCTCATTTATCTGCTGGAGTCATCTCTCTGTTTTCATCTGACTAATAGTATTGGTGTTCCTAAACAAAAAGAATGGTGGGGTTATCACCCTATAGGAACCCATTGTGGAGAGGATTAGTGTGTTGATCGGAAACAACCCCAAACACACCAATGAACCCACATACTACCGTCGTAGCGACTTTTAATTCCCACACGGATGCGGAAGCCGCAGTTAATGAACTCCACACGTCTGGTTTTCCCATGAATACCCTTTCAATTGTCGGGCGCGACTACCAGACAGATGAGCATGTCCTAGGATACTATACTACTGGAGACCGAATGAAATACTGGGGTGGGCTGGGAGCTTTCTGGGGTGGAATCTGGGGCATAATCTTTGGCTCGGGTCTTTTCTTTATTCCAGGAGTTGGCCCTTTGCTGGTAGGCGGACCACTCGTGGGATGGATTATCGCGGCCTTGGAAAGCGCAATTGTTGTTGGTGGCCTCAGTGCAGTTGGAGCCGGTCTCTACAGCCAGGGAATTCCAAAGGATAGTATTTTAAAGTACGAAACGGACATTAAGAGCGGCAAGTATGTCCTGATTGCTCATGGAACTGCTGAGGAAGCCGAGCGCGCACGGGATATCATCAGCACGACGAATCCCGAATCACTTGATCATCATCAGTGCTCGCATGAACAGAAAGAGCCATGCTTGGTGCATGCTTAAACAGATTCTCTTCCAGACCATGCCGTCAATAGGTTGATTCCTAGAGGTAGGCATGGTCTGCCTGAATCAACGATCTCCTTTTTATGAAATCAAACAATTCTTTTGGAACCCTTATATTTCTCCTTATTTTCGGAGTAGGAGCAGCGTTTGCTTATCTTATAAGCAAGGAAGTCGGAAACACCGTCTCTGGTTGGATTGCAGTATCTGCCTTCCTTGTGGCGATTATTGCATCTTCCTCGATTCGAGTCGCGGATCAGTGGGATCGGGCCGTGGTGCTGAGGTTGGGTCAATTTCATGCACTGAAAGGGCCGGGGCTATTTTTTATCATTCCGGTCTTCGATGCCATTCCCTACTGGATTGACACGAGGGTAATCACAACTGGTTTTAAAGCAGAAAAAACCCTTACCAAAGATACCGTACCAGTGGATGTGGATGCGGTTCTTTTCTGGAAGGTGGTCGACCCCAAGAGGGCTGCTCTCGATGTTGCGGACTATCAGAGCGCAATCAGCTGGGCCTCGCAAACCGCCTTGCGTGATGTCATCGGGAAAACGATGCTCTCCGATATGCTGGAAGGGAGGGATAAAATCAGCGGCCTTTTGCAGAAAATCATCGATGAACGTACAGAGCCATGGGGCATCAACGTTATTGCCGTCGAGGTAAAGGATGTCCTTATTCCATCGGCCCTTGAGGATGCCATGTCGATGCAGGCCCAAGCAGAAAGGGAGAGGCAGGCCCGGGTGATCCTTGGGGATTCAGAGCGCCAAGTAGCCGAAAAATTTGCGGAGGCAGCTAAGAGCTACCAGCATAATCCGGTGGCCTTTCATTTGAGGGCCATGAACATGCTCTATGAGGGGCTGAAGGAGAACGCTACGATTGTTATCGTTCCGAGCACTGCAGTTGAAAGCATGCAACTCGGGGGACTTGCCGGACTGACAGCATTGACGATGGGAATCGGTCAGGATGGGGTCAACGGCAACAAAGCCTTGGCCGATCCAATACCCGAACTGAGCAGAGCTTAAGTGAACACCATCTTTGATGCCGAAATTCCAGCTCTGGGGGAGACAACGGCACTCCGCCGCATAGGGATTGCCGCCGACCATGGTGGATTTGAGCTGAAGCTGTACCTGACAGGAAAGTTGCGAGAAAGCGGTTATGAGGTGGTGGAATTTGGTGACCAGAAATTGGACCTGGACGATGATTATCCCGACTTTGTCCTGCCGCTTTCCGAGGCGGTGGCATGTGGAGACTTGGAACGCGGTGTCGCGATCTGTGGGAGCGGTGTCGGGGCATCGGTTGCGGCAAATAAAGTGCCGGGCGTACGCGCCTGCTTGATCCATGAAGGTTTCTCCGCCCACCAGGGCGTTGAGGATGACGATCTGAACGTGATCTGCGTGGGTGGCCTTGTGGTGGGGCATGCGCTGGCATGGGAACTTGTAAAAATATTCCTCGACGCAAAATTCAGCGGTGCTGAACGTCATTGCCGCCGCCTTCAAAAAGTTGCCGTTCTGGAATCGGCCCAGACGTTGCGGACTCAGTGAAAAACCTTCCTCACATGGAAATCGAAGGCTTGGACTTGTTGAAGGATCTTGCTCTGGATCTCCATTGGTCTTGGAATCATCGCACCGATGAAGTGTGGCGATCCCTCGATTCCTCCTTGTGGGAATTTACCCGGAACCCGTGGGTTGTTCTGCAAACCGTCTCTCGAGAAAGAATCAGGCATCTCTTGGGAGATCCTATTTTCCGCAAAAAAATCGACGAACTTACTGAGCTGAGCAAGCAGGCGGACCAAGCCCCGGCATGGTTCCAGCAGAAACATCCGAAGGCAGTTTTAGGATGTGTTGCGTATTTCAGCATGGAATTCATGCTCAGTGAAGCGTTGCCGATTTATTCGGGAGGTCTGGGGAATGTGGCCGGCGATCAACTCAAGGCTGCGAGTGATCTAGGTGTGCCGGTCGTCGGCGTTGGGTTACTTTACCAACAGGGCTATTTCCGCCAGGTGATTGACGAGGACGGCGCACAACAAGCCCTTTATCCATACAACGACCCCGGACAATTGCCAATCACACCGTTGCGCAAACCGGATGGCGAGTGGTTGCGGCTAGAAATTAAGTTGCCGGACTATACGGTCTGGCTGCGCGCCTGGCAGGTGCAAGTGGGGCGTGTGAAACTTTATCTCCTAGACAGCAATGACGCAGCTAACTTTCCGGCCCATCGGGGTATCACCAGCGAACTCTACGGAGGTGGTCCGGAGCTGCGCCTCAAGCAGGAAATGTTGCTCGGAATCGGTGGTTGGCGTCTGCTCGGTGAAATCGGCATCAAGCCGGATGTCTGTCATTTGAATGAAGGTCACGCGGCATTCGCCGTGCTGGAGCGGGCCCGTTGTCTCATGCAGGAACGGGCGCTACCCTTTGAAGTGGCGTTGGCCGCCACACGGGCTGGAAATCTTTTTACCACGCACACGGCTGTGGCAGCAGGCTTTGATCGCTTCTCCCCAGAGCTTCTAGAACAATACCTCGGAGTTTATGCCACGGAGAAACTAGGCATCAGCCTCCGCGACTTTCTGGCCCTGGGACGGCAGAATCCGAATGATCCCTCCGAGAGTTTTAATATGGCCTATTTGGCGATTCGCGGTAGCGGCGCTGTCAACGGGGTAAGCCGTCTGCATGGGCAGGTAAGCCGTCATCTCTTCGAACCGCTCTTTCCCGGATGGCCGGAGGTCGAGGTGCCTGTGGGGCATGTGACCAATGGGGTGCACATGCCGACTTGGGACTCTGCGGCCTCTGACAAACTCTGGACCGAGGCCTGTGGCAAGAACCGCTGGCTGGGGATGACGGAAACCTTGGAGAAGGGCATTCACAGTCTCTCTGATGACACCCTTTGGAAATTTCGGCTCAGTACGAGCAAATCTCTTGTTGACTATGCTCGTAAGAGATTGGCTCACCACTATGCCGCAGGGAAGGCGTCGGCCGCGATCATTGAGGAGGCAAAGCATCTGTTTAATCCTGACGTGCTCATCCTCGGTTTTGCGAGGCGATTCGCCACTTACAAGCGACCGGATCTGCTGTTACACGACCCCGAAAGATTGCTACGACTCTTAAGCAATCCGCAGCGACCTGTGCAACTCATCATTGCCGGCAAGGCTCATCCGGCGGATCTTGCGGGGCAGGCTCTGATCCAGAAGTGGGTTCAATTTATTCGCCGTCCGGATGTCCGCCCTCATGCCATCTTCCTCAGTGACTACGACATGCAATTAACCGAGCGGCTTGTCCAGGGTGTGGACCTTTGGCTCAACACGCCACGGCGACCATGGGAAGCCTGTGGAACAAGCGGTATGAAGGTCCTGGTCAACGGTGGCCTCAATCTCTCCGAATTGGATGGATGGTGGGCCGAAGCGTTTGTCCCGGATCTAGGCTGGGCGATGGGTGATGGCAAGGAGCACGGCACTGATTTCGCATGGGACGCGACCGAGGCTGAGGCATTATACGACGTCCTCGAAAACGAGGTCATCCCTGAATTCTATACTCGTAACGAGCGGGGAATTCCAACCGCCTGGGTGGCCCGAATTCGAGAAAGCATGGCGCGTCTGACCCCACGCTTCTCGGCAGACCGCACGGTGAGGGAATATACTGAACTTCACTATCTCCCTGCGGCCACTACCTACCATTCCCGAGTTGCCTCTGAGGGCGTAAACACAGGGGTGGGTGATTGGCGGCAGGGCCTGGACCAGAAATGGGCGTCCAGTCTGCACTTCGGCGAAATAAAGGTGGAGACCCTCGACGGGCAGCATCATTTCGAAGTGCTGGTATATCTCGATGATATCGATCCGAATACCGTACGAGTGGAGCTCTATGCCGATGGTGTGATGGGCGGTACTCACTTTTGCCAGGAGATGAAAAACCTTTGCAGCCACACGGACATGACTGACTGGTTTAGTTATGGCGCTGTCGTATCCGCAGCACGTTCAGCTTCAGACTATACGGCCCGGCTGATTCCTCATCGCAACGGTGTGGCTGTCCCTCTGGAAGATGCTCGAATCCTATGGCAGCGATAGTTAAGCCGTCCGAACGCGGGTTGAACGATTATCAATCGCACGTCTCGGAGAGTACTGAGATCGGATGATTTGGACCGCGAGGAGTATCGCCCCATTGGTTTGATCCTAAGGAGAAGCAGAGGAAGCTTTGTCTGATGTTCAATGCGGGTGAGAGTGCCGTTGATTTTCAACTGCCCCACATGCTGACGACATCTCAATGGTATCTGGTGGCCGATACTTCTCGCGAGTCGCCGTTTGATCTATGCGCTCCAAGTGAGGAATCTCTTTACGAAGACCGGGATGATTACCACCTGCACCCACGATCGAGTGTTATCCTTAAGGCTCAATGCAAGACGGCGAAGAAAACGCTCTGAAATATTCTTGAGTTCAGCAACTCGGATCGAACATTCAAAGTCAACTTTCATCAACAGCTGCCCACCGGATTTAGGGAAGCGCTAAACGAGTCCCCCTTCTTAGTCACCATCATGGGAGGTGCTCAGCGGTTTCTTTGGGCAATTTTCAGCGAGTAATTCCAGGGCCAAGGGAACCGTTGTCACGGCTCCAACAAGTGCAAGGGTCCATCCGAGGAGGCGACGGTCTTTTTTATCCATGCTGTCAGTAAGCAATAGGGCTATACCACCTCCTAACAAGACCCTTGTGCCGACGATAAGAATGAGTTCGGGGAGGTTCGCCGTAATTTTTTTCATATTTTAGTGCTTATGAAAGTTTGGAATGATGTGATTTGAAGTTAGATAATGTCGAAACTAATGAACAGCCTGCACAGCAAAGCTCTGCCGATCATCTTCTTCGAGCATATCGCACAGCGTGGCCTTTTCCGGATTGAGTCCGAGGGATTTGCATTCTCCACAAAACCACTCCTTTTTCTCCGGATTTGTATAAGGACTGGAACTCTCAAAGCCAGAACTCCATTCCGTGACTTCTTCCGCGGTTTTTGGAACGCCATGCGCATTCAGCCACTGAACGATTTCGTCATCGCTATTCCCTTCCGTAAGTAGTTTTCGGATTTCATTACCCGTAACGGCCTTGAACGAAAAGAGGACATTATCCAACGGACAATCGAAGTGATAGTCGCCCACGGAGCCTGCCAGGCTTGCGCGTCCTTTATCCAAACAGCGAGCGAGAATTGAATAGCCTCCGAGACGGGTGCGAGGGCTTCGGGGAGCATGTTTTGTGAGATCGTTTTTAGTGTTCATGGTGTGTTTAATTTTAGTTTGGAGGTGAGGTGAATGTATTGATAAAAACGCTGATTTATTCATTGCTGACTGCTTCTTTCAGTGAGGCCATATCGATGACAAAACGATATCTTACATCATCATTGACCACGCGGTCGTAGGCTTCATTGATCTTCTGTATGGGTATAAGCTCGATATCGGCGGTAATCTGATGTTCTCCGCAAAAATCCAGCATCTCCTGAGTCTCTTTGATCCCCCCAATGAGAGAGCCTGTGAAGGCATGCCGTCCATAGACAAGATTGCCCACTTGGATCGGAATGGGTGTTTCGGGTAAGCCAACCTGGGTGAGGGTGCCATCGAGCTTGAGTAGGACGAGATAAGCATTGATATCGTGTTCGGCTGCCACGGCATCGAGGATGAAATGAAAGCTATTGAGATGGTTGCGCATCTCCTCGGGATTATTGGAATTCACCACCTCATCGGCCCCGACTCGGATTGCATCCCCCACTTTGGCGAGCGTGTGGGTGAAGACGACAACATGAGCTCCCATCGCCTTGGCGAGCTTCACCCCCATGTGGCCAAGTCCGCCGAGCCCCACGATACCAACTTTCTGTCCTTTGCTTACGTTGTGGTGCCGCAGCGGCGAATAAGTTGTGATGCCGGCGCAGAGAAGTGGAGCAGTTGCCGCAAGCGGTAGGTTTTTGGGAATATGCAACACGAAGGCTTCATCGACGACGATGCGGTCGGAATAACCTCCGAAGGTGCTTCCACCCATCGCCTTGTCAGGTGAGTTAAAGGTAAAAGTGGCCTCCTGTTCGCAGAACTGCTCGAGATCTTTTTTACAGCATTCACAAATGCGGCAGGAATCCACCATGCAGCCCACTCCGGCAATATCGCCTTCTTTGAACTTGGAGACACGACTGCCGACCTTTGTGATGCGACCAATGATTTCATGGCCAGGAACGCAGGGATAGTTCGTACCCTGCCATTCATTACGCACTGTATGGATGTCCGAATGGCAGACGCCGCAATAGAGAATCTCTATATCGACATCGTGTTCACCAAGATTACGGCGTTGCAGGCTGAATGGCGCAAGTGGTGTCGTGGCACTCTGGACGGCGTAGGATTTGGTTTGCATGGAATCTGTCTTGGGAAGAATGAAAAGAGATGAGTTTTAGGATGTGATTACCTTTACTCGAGATGAGCCGGCGTTTTAGGCCGTTGAGATCCGAATTCATGCCAGTCGGATTCTTTCATCTTAATAGCAAAATGGTGCGCAGCCTGTTGAATGTTGGAAAATGCCTGATCCCGTTCGGAATCAGTAACACCCTCAACCTGATTGAACCTCGCCATGGCATCACGAACATGCGCTGCATCTGTCATTGGTTCTTTCCGTGTGCGGGGAAATGCAAAGGCAGTTTTTGGCAGCGAATCCTTGTCAACTTTGGAAAGTCTGCCGTGTGGTGCTGGGCTATACGGAGCCCATGTTCGATTAGTAACTCCTGAAACTCTGATTTCTTTTTTGATATACAAATCATGCCTGAGAAATCGCCACTCATCTATGGGGTCTAACCCTGCTTAAGCTGCTTTCTTGAGCGCTTCACCCTTGGAGGCAATTACCGTCATCAGCTCGTTCCAGGACTTCGTAAATGATTTTGCGCCCTCTTCCTGAAGCTGATCGGCCAGACCCTCCACGCCCACCCCGGCCTCGGCGAACTGCGCCAAAACCTTTTCGTCATCACTGCCGTCCGCCGGCATGATCGGGCCGAGTTCTCCGTGATCGGCGAAGGCCTTCAACGTTCCCTCGGGCATTGTATTCACGGTGAATGGGGTGGCCAATGCCTGGATATAGAGCGTGTCAGAAGCTTCGGGATCCTTGGTTCCGGTACTGGCCCAGAGCAGTCGTTGACTTCGGGCCCCTGCGTTAAGCGTGCGCTGTGACGAGTGACTGCACAGCGAATCGAGGTAGGCCTTATAGATCTGACCGGATACCGCAATCCCAAGCCGATTCTTTAATGTATTCGGAACTTTTCCGGCCACCGCAACATCCCAACGGCTGATGAACATGGAGGCCACGGAACCGACTTCGGGGTTCAGGCCTGCTGCAATGCGTCGTTCGATACCCCGCTGGTAGGCGCTGGCTGCGGCCGTATACTGTCCGTGGGAAAACAGCAGCGTTACGTTGATGGGAATGCCCGCAAAAATCGATTCTTCAATAGCTGGTAACCCTTCTTTGGTGCCTGGAATCTTGATAAATAGATTGGGTCGTGACGCCCGTTCGGAAAGTTCCCTGGCGGCTTTGATGGTGCCTGGTGTGTCATAGGCCAGCAGCGGGGAAACTTCCAGCGAGACCCATCCGTCCACACCGTTAGTACGGTCGTAAACAGGACGGAAGAGGTCGGCGGCCCGGGTAAGATCGTCCAGAGCTAGTTCGAAAAAGAGGATCTCGCCCGTCCTCCCCTTTGCCAGTTCCTCGCGGATCGCATCATCGTAAGCGGCACTATTTTTTATGGCATGATCAAAGATGGTCGGGTTCGAGGTTAGACCCGTCACCGAAAGTTCTTCGATGTACTGTTTGAGCGTGCCGCTGTTGAGCAAATCACGCGTGATGTTATCCAGCCAGAGGCTCTGACCGAGGTTGTGCAGTTGTTGCGTAGCTTTCATGATTTTTGGTTAGAGCTTAAGTTGAGGACCTGTCTTTGATTTCAGCTTTATGTCTCCGGTGGTGATTCTATGGGGTATTGGGCAACCCGACACAGGAGGCGGAGCCACGAGAAACCTTGGGCCAGATTCCACTACGCTTGGACATTTTGTCGTGTCTCTGAACAACCTCTTTGATTTGTTTCACCTTGTTTTTGTATATCTTAAAAAAATCTCCTGAATCGTTTGATCTGTCAGAAAATGATGTAGGAATCCCCACTTGCCTATGGGGTATTGAACCCAAAGGAACTGCCGGACGCTGACGTTGTCTTGAAAAAAGTGAGCCAGGGGCGGAGTAAAAATTTAAATTGATCCCATCAACCGACCCTCCCAATGAAGAACCTTTTGAGCCTCCACATCTCAGGAATCACGGAGCAAATCCCAAAATTGGCGATCGAACGTTTATGAAATCCCAAGACGAGCAAAGACGGGGATTTTTACCCCGTCTAAGATCAAGCCGAAAGCGAGAGCAGCTCCTAATTCACCAAGCACCACTGTGGCTGGAAGGGGTGCCATGGCGATACCACCAATCGCCAAGATCGAGATAATAAGAAGGTCGGCCACGGAGGAGAGGATCAGCCAGATCGTTGGTCGCACTCCCCAGAGATGCTGACGTGATCGGATTGCGTAAATGGTGGCCTGGCTGCCAAAGACGATCGCGACAACGCAAAGAGTTCTCAGCGCGTCGATCCCGAGGCTCAATTCGAATTTTCCGACAGCCAAAACGGCGGTGCAATACACTAGGAAGCAGAGACCAAAAATCACTCCCGCACTTGTAATCTTGCCGATTTGCCAGCTATTTGGCATTTTCGATGGGCTCACCCTATCCGTTGTGAGTGACATGGCCAGGAAGTCACCTGTAATCATCACGATCACCATCAGGAGGGGGGTCAAAATCGCATGGCCAGTAAGAACGAGGCCAATCGCCAGTAGGAAAACCTGTGCGATTTTCTTCGTCACGGAATTCAGTGTGTAAGTGAGAATGCGCTGAAACGTGATCCTTCCCTCTTTTACCGAAGCAACAATCCCGCCAAGCCCAGCCTTTGTCAGGACAACCCCAGCGGCTGATTTTGCCACATCGGTTGCGGTAGAAACGGCTATGCCGATCTGTGCCTGGCGGAGGGCGGGTGCATCGTTCACCCCATCGCCACACATCCCAACGGTGTGACCGCTCTTCTGGAACGCTTTGACGAGATCATACTTTCCATCCGGAAGAATGCCGGCGTAGACGTCAAAGTCCTCTGGTTTGACTCCATCTGGAATTGGTCCGGGCGGGCAGACAGCACCCTTCAATCCAACGGCATGGGCGACGATGGCAGCAGTCTCCTGCGCGTCTCCTGTTACCATAACAGTATGGACGCCGAGGGAATGGAGTTCCGAGATGAGTGTAGCTGAGTCTGTGCGGGGTGGATCGCTCAATGCGATCAGACCCAGCATTTTCAGTGATGCGCTTGGGCCACCAGCAACGGCCAGGACTCTAAAGCCTTTCTTTGCGAGTTCTTCCGCTATTCCGGAAGCTGTGGGAGAAGGAGCGGTGAGGCTGATGATGGCTGTGAATGCCCCCTTAATGATGCGCAGAGTGGCACCACTGGCATCAGTGACAGTTGCTTCAGAGGTCTTCTTTGCAGGGTCGAAAGGGACGAACTTGCTTATCTTGGGAAGATGCGCGCCTTGCTGCTTTGAAGAAGCCACGCGAATCGCCGCATCGACCAAATCCTCTCCCCCCTCAGAACTCGCGAGAGCCGCCATTCCAAGAACATAAGCTTCGTCAAATCCTGGCATTGGGCGAACGGATGTTACTGAAAGCTGATTTGCCGTGAGGGTTCCGGTTTTATCGGCGCAGAGGATTTCTATCGTGGCGGCCTCATCAACGGCGGATAGCCGTGTTGGAAGGACGCCTAGCTTGGCCAAAGAGCGAGCACCCAAGGCTGCTGCCAGGGTAAAGGTTGCAGGCAGGGCCACGGGTACGGCAGCGAGAATCGAAGTGAGCAGCAGCGGGGTGATATCGCTCCACGGCATCGCATGAGCGTATGCATACACTCCAATGAGAAGGATGACGACGCTGTTGAACATCGCCAGATTCAGGACGATGTGGAACACTGCTTTCTGCTGCGAACTTGCTCCGTGAGCCATCCGGACGAGCTCCGCAGTATGACCAAATTTGGTATGCATACCGGTAGCCGTGACCTGCGCCGTGGCTTCACCACGCCTAACGAGTGTCCCCGCATAGGTATCCGCTCCAGGCCCTAAATCAAGAGGCAAGGATTCGCCTGTAAGCATCGATTGGTCAAGTGAGACAGAGCCCTTGATCAAATGCACATCGGCTGCAACAACACCGCCGAGGGAAAGATTTACTAGATCGCCTCGCACCAACTCTGCTGCCGGTATGCTCTTCCACTCACCATCACGGCAAACGGAAGCATTCAGGGCAAGGCGTGATTTCAAGGCATTGAGGGTCGCTTGGGCGCGACCTTCCTGAAAAAAGGCCAAAGCTGCATTAAAAATCAGGAGGCCTCCAATGACAGCACCCTCGACAAATTTATGGAGAATGATCTCTAGAACGATGGAAGCTTCCAGCAACCAGGGAACTGGTGCCCAGAACTTGGAGAGTGCATTTTGAAGAGGATGAACTGACAACATATCAGGCATCGCATTCGGTCCATCCTTTTCAAGACGGGTGGATGCCTCATTGCTTGTAAGACCCACCGATGTGGAATCCGGATTCGGTGTTGCGTGCGGGCTAGGAGAAGGCGTTGTCGGGGAAGCAGCGATACTCATCGAGGGATAAATTGTCAGAGAGACTTTTGCCATCCGGCTGTCGCATAAAAGCAGGTCACCTGTTCACATCCTCCCATGCGAGATTGGCGAATATTTTATGAGTAAAACCTTTGGGCAATGTCACGGTTGAGATTCTACTTCATCAGGTGCTTACGCATGACCTGTAATTCTCTTTCTCGCTTGGGAGTCGTTTTGGGATACTCCATTTTAAGATCCTTGAGGGTATCCAGAACGATTTGGGAGACAATGAGACGGGCATTCTCCTTATTATCTGCGGGGATGATATGCCAGGGTGCATGATGAGTATTCGTAGCGCTCAGGCATTCCTCGTATGCCTTCACGTAGTGCTTCCAGTATTTTCTCTCATGAATGTCCGAGAGGCTGAATTTCCAGTTCTTGTCAGGCACCTCAATCCGCTGGAGAAAGCGCTTCCGCTGCTCCTCCTTGGAAAGGTGGAGAAAGAATTTGATGATTCGTGTGCCGTTTTGAAAAAGATGCTTCTCAAAATTGACAATCGATTCATAGCGGTCCTTCCAGAGCGCCCTTCCGTCATGCAGATCGGCCCCCAGTCCCTGAGCGAATAGATCCTGGGGGTGGACGCGAATGACAAGGACCTCCTCATAGTAGGAGCGGTTGAAGATGCCGATGCGTCCCCGCTCTGGAAGACGGCAAGTCGTGCGCCAGAGAAAGTCGTGTTCCAACTCTTCGGCACTCGGTTGCTTGAAGCTGAAAACCTCACAACCCTGAGGATTGATTCCTGAGAGGACATGCCGGATGGCTCCATCTTTTCCGGAGGCATCCATTCCTTGAAAAATCAGCAGTAGTGCATGGCGGTTGGTAGCATAGTGAAGCTGCTGTAAGGCACTGAGTTCTTCCGCATGCTGCTTGATGATGTGGTGATATTCCTTGTGCGACTTATAGTCGTCTTTGCCGTATGTTTCCCATTTGCTGAGGTGCACCTCTGTGCCGGGTTTGATGCGGAAGTCTTTGGTTCGGATATTCATGGTGATTCTGTTCTTCCGGTTTGAGTCATCCCTTAACTTTTGCGGATCTCCTTTTCCGCCTTCTCCCAGTCCTGGACGGCACCACCATCGTGACGCCCCTCCTGAACATAGAGTTCATAGGCTTTTGTTGCTATTTCCGGGGACAAATCATGGGAAGTGACGGTTGTTTCTTTTGCTTTGAGGGGATCAAAAATGTGGTAAGCGAGCAGCTTGATACGGTCATTCATGAGTGCCCACGAGATGGCATAGATCCAGACGAACCCCGCCCATTTCCAACCAAGTGGAGCCATGAAGATTCCGTAGACGGCGATCAATGTGGCCACGCACTGCGTCCCAAGCACAGCCATCCAGAGTATTTTTGCCGGAGCGATGGACCAGAAAGGGCCGCGTGTGCGCGTGAGGAAGATGGTCAAATGACCGGCAACCGAAAGCTTCAAATACATCAGGGTTTGCACCATGTCACGGCTCAGATGAAACGCCCGTTCTCCGAGATAAAACAATCCGAAGGCGGCCACAACACCCATCACTCCAAGGACCGTCGAGATCGAGAGTACGAGGCGCATATTCCACTCTTCGGGCTTGTTTCTATACAAGACGTTGTCATAGGCGATCGAGAGAATGGCCCCGTCGTTCAACAAGGCGATCATGACAATCATCACCGCGGTCACTGGATAAAAGTTGAAGACAAGAATTGCCAGCGTCATGAAGAAGAGCACCCGGAGCGTCTCGGCGATACGGTAGATGGCATAGCTGTTCATCCTTTGGAAGATGCGACGACTCTCCTTGATCGCGTCGATGATCACGGAGAGTCCGGAAGTTAGCAGGACGATCGAGGCTGCCGCCCGGGCTGCATCTGTCGCACCGGAGACGGCGATACCGCAGTCGGCCTTTTTGAGCGCAGGAGCGTCGTTCACTCCATCACCCGTCATGCCGACAATGTGGCCGGAGCTCTGCTGCGTGTTCACAATAAAGAATTTGTGCTCCGGGAATACTTGGGCGAAGCCGTCCGCCTTTTCGATCTCCTCGGAAATCTCCGGTGTTGCGTTCTTGGTTGTGTCGCCAAGCGCGCTGGCGTCCAAGATGTTGGTGCCTAAACCAAGTTGTTTTGAGGTTTCACGGGCGATGGCCATTTGGTCGCCCGTTACCATTTTGATTTTTACTCCCATTTGTATGGCTTTGGAGATGGTTTCCTTGGCGTCCACGCGAGGCGGATCAAATAAGGGCAGCATGCCGATAAACTTCCATTTCCCAAGCTCGTCCGCCCTTGCGACACCGAGCGAGCGGAAGCCGCGCCCTGCAAAATCTAGAATGCCTTTATCTACTGCACCTTTGACCTCGGCGGCATTGGTTGCCATTTTGAGAATTACCTGCGGAGCTCCCTTGGCGACAAAGAACTGCTTCCCGTCCGCCCCCTTGACCGTGGCCTCCGTGCGCTTGTGCACCGGATCGAAGGGCATGAAATGAAGAACCTTGAAACTCTTCAGTTCTTTATCGTCTTTCACCCCGCCAAGCACCGCCAGATCGATGGTATCCTTGTCTTCCGCACGTGAGGCCAAGGCTGCCCACAAAACCACGTCCGTCGGGGAAATTCCATCGACACAGAATGGATCGCCCAGAGTGAGTTTGTTTTGAGTGAGGGTGCCGGTTTTATCAGAGCAAAGAACGTCAACTCCGGCCAGTTCCTCGATGGCGGAGAGCTTCGTCACGATCGCTTCTTTCTTGGCGAGCAGGCGTGCACCGACGGCCATTGTTACCGATAGCACAGTGGGCATGGCGACAGGGATGGCCGCCACCAGGAGCACCAGGCAAAATTCCAGCGTAGTGAGAACCTTGTCACCTCGGAAGAGGGCTACCACGAGAATCACGGCCACCAGTGCTACCGCCAAGATAATCAGATAGTCGCCGATCTTCATCACAGCTTTTTGGAAGTGGCTGACCGTGTGTGCCTGCTCCACCAGTTGTGCAGTCTTGCCAAAGTAAGTATTTGTCCCGGTAGCGTAGACCATGGCGTCAATCTCACCCTGGCGGATGATGGATCCAGAGTAGACAGCACCGCCGGACTTGGCGGTAACCGGCAGCGACTCGCCGGTCAGCGCAGACTGATCGACCTGGATGGAATCTCCGTCGAGAAGGCGCGCATCCGCAGGAACGATATCTCCCAACCGAAGACGGATGACGTCGCCTGGGACCAATTCGCTCGCCTTCGGATTCACCCATTTACCGTCCCGTTTTACTTTCGCGAGGACCGCCAATCGGGCCTTCAGTGCGGCAATGGCATTGCCGGCCTGGTGTTCTTCCCAGAATCCAACCAAAGCATTGGAAAGGAGCAGCACAAGGATGACGAAAAAATCCAGCCAGTGTCGGACAATGCCGGAGAGGATCACCGCAACTTCAATCATCCAGGGAATGGGACCCCAGAAGTAGGAAAGAAACTTCAGGTATTCGTTGGTCTTTTTTTCCTCGAGCTGGTTCGGTCCATACCGCGCTTGTCGCTTGGCCGCCTCGGCCTGAGTCAAGCCATCCGATGACGAGCCCAGTTTTTTCTCAAGCTCGGGCATCGGCAGGGATTTGAGTTCGTTCTCAGGCTTTGCACCCTGCTTTTCCCCAGTTTTTCCTTGGGGAGACTTCGGTTTGTCGGTCGTGGGTGTCGTCATGGGTTGTTTTTAGGATGAGAACTTAGGCTAAGAAGGGGGGGATCCTGTGGATGCCTTAGGTAAAAACTCAGGGAGATCAAGACGGGCCACGCCAATCCGGCTGTCGGCCATTCCGTAGTAGATATCGAAGCGATCGGGTAAACCGATGTCATCGCGGCGGTCGATACCGGTTGGGAAAACGATGTTGGGTACGGTTCCCGCCTTTTCCTGCGGCAACTCGGGTTTCAAGATTGGCTCTGCCGAGCGATAGAGGATTTCGTGAGGGTGGTCACGGGAGAGCACCATGACACCGGCTGAATAGCAGAGTTTGTGTTCCTCCGTACCTGAGTTCGGAATCTCACTGACACCGTGGTAAATAATCATCCAGCCGTGCCGGGTCATGATCGGGGGAGGGCCACCCCCGATTTTCAGTATCTCCCAGGGTGCAACCGGGGTTGCCAGTCGATAATGCGAATTAAAGAGCCCGAGCTGCTGAATCCGAATGCCAATGGCAGAACCACCTCCGGATCTCTCCGTAAGGCGATCAACTGGCTCATCAGGCCAATCCGGCATTGGGCAGTAGGAAATCCAAATGCTCTCGTGATTGAGATCCACCACTCTTGAGCAGTCCTGACAGACGATTTCCTCAGGAGTGCTGCCAGGGAAGAGGGGTCGGTGAAGAAGTGCCATCTGCATTTTTCCGACATGATTGGGAATGGCGATGGGGAAAAGGCTGGCATCCTTGTTATCCACATGGACGAAATCGATGCTTCCATAGGGAGCAAAGCTTGCGAGTCCCAGCCGTTTCCAATGAAACAAATCCTCCGAAATGGCGAAGGCAATCCGTGGACCAAGGGACGATAGCGCCGCGTAAGACATCACATAACGCTGAAGTGGTTCAACGAAGGTAACGCGCGGATCCTCACATCCTCCGCCTTGAGATGTGCGTTCGTAATCGGTTTCCGGTTCGAGTGCGATACCCAGTCGCTGAACTCCGCAAGGATCGCCCGCTTGGTTGAATTTGACGCGGGCGATGCCGATTCGCGAAAAGTTTCCCTGAGCAACGAGACGTGGAAACAGGTACAGATGCCCATCCGGCCCCCGAACTGCCGCCGGATTCAAGACGCCCTCGATTTCCTGAGGATTCCCGACCTCCGGTTCCATGATCGTGCCGAGGCGTTGTAACTGAAAGTCATTCATGAGGTTTCACCCAGGCAAGCGATGATCGCTTCAATCACGCGCTTGGTTTCATGAGGGTCTTTGACCCGGATGGAGACCACGCCCGCTTGCTTGGCCGGGTAATCGTTGCCGCCGGGAAACACGGCGTCCCCGACAAAAATCATCTCTGGTATGGTAATGCCAAGGGTGTCCTGGAGTTTTCGGATCCCGTAAGCCTTGTCGATGCCATGCTGAGTCACATCGATGGAGGTCGCACCCCCCAATCTGACTGAAAATTCCGGGATCAGTTGATCGAGCTGAACCTTGATCTTTTTCCGCTTGGCAAAGTCGGGATCCCATTTTTCCTTTTCTGAAAGCGGAGCCTGCTGGCCTAATCCAGAGTAAGTAATCTGGCTCCCCCGATCTTGGATAATCTCTCCCCATGTTTTCCCAGGTTTGAGATTGGGAGGTCCAGTTGCTTGCTCTAGAGAGTCGATAATTTTCGTCTTCTCAGCGGCGGTGAAATCTTCTGCGTAAAGGATCTTCCAGACGCCGCCATCGTATTTGTAGAACCTTGTTCCGCAGGTTGGCAGTAGCGAAAGGTTCTTCAATCGCTCGTCATGAGTAAGATTTGCAAGCACCTGTTTTTCAAACTGTGACCAATCGCCGCCGGAGATCACGGAGACCTTCACGATGGCAAGTAGGGAATTGAGCAATGCACCCATCTCGGCATCAATGGGTGACTTGCTCGGTGCAAGTGTGCCGTCCAAATCAAAGACGATCAGCTTTTTCATCGTTTTGCTGGCTCTTCGGGCAGTGATATTTCCAATACCGTAACCGGACCGTGCGGCTGGCAGAGACATTCTCCCACCACGGATGGCAGAAGCACGACGTCCCCTTTGGCGATGTCATAATTTTCCCCGGCGTGTTTCAAATGACCTGCCCCATCAATGCAGACGAGAATCCGTGGTGTTTCTGCTGCCCCGACGATGAAGGGCAATTCGCCGCAGTATCGCCTGAGTCCGAAATGATCACACTCAATAAGCTGCTCCCGAAGAACAGGATGCACTTCATCCACTACAGCTTGTAGCGCCTGTATTTCAACCTCGGCCATGTCAACACACTCCATAGCCTCCTCGACTTGAAGAGGGCGAAGGGCTCCTGTCTTGGGATCGATATTTTCCCAGTCGTAGAGACGGAAGGTGACATCACTGTTTTCCTGAACTTCGAAAACTACTACATCACGGAGCGAATGGACTGTGCCAGCGGGGATGAGGATGGCATCGCCAGTCTGAGGGACAAAGCTGGAGAGTAGATCAGCCACATCCCCATTCTTTAACTCCTGCCAGAGAACGTCTCTTGCCGTCAATGGCTTCAGACCTGCATAAATCAGGCTTTCTTTACCTGTTTCCAGCACGACCCAGGCCTCTGTCTTTCCTGTCTCTCCTTCCGGGATATATTTCCTCTCTGAATCCGAGGGATGCACCTGAACAGAAAGTTTATGCTGCACATCCAGAAATTTCAGGAGCAGCGGAAAACGTTGATCATCCGAGGCCCGTTTTCCCAAGATTTCCTCAGATCGACCCTGCATCAGTTCTCGCAGGGTGCTCCCTTTGAGGGTTCCATGAGAGACGACGCTGGCATGATCATCGCGGTCGCTCAGGAGCCAGGCTTCCCCAATTGGCTCATCAGCAGGTAACGGGGGGGAGAGAAGGTGCGCTAGGCGGCGTCCACCCCAAGGACGATACTGGTAGATCGGTTCAAACCGCAGGGGATAGAGTGGTATTTTAGTCATTGTTCTCTGTTCGTTTTTCGAATCGAAGGAGTTGTAAAAACATTTCTTTCATGTCGATTTTTCCTCTCGTTGCGTTTGTTCGATCGCCACCTGAATGATTGCCAGAAATTGGTCGGCGTGCAGACTGGCCCCGCCGATGAGGGCACCGTCCACATTTGGCTGACTCAGTAGCGCAGAGGCGTTCTCCGGTTTGACGCTTCCTCCATACTGAATCACAACAGATTGGGCCTCTTTCCCAAACATCCTGGCGAGGCTCTCTCTGATAACGATATGCTCCTCCTCCGCCTGCTGCGGCGTGGCTTGGTGTCCCGAATTGCCAATGGCCCAGACTGGCTCGTAAGCGATGCTGAGCCGAGGCAAGAGACTCGCTGAAAGTGCAGCCAAACCCAGAATGATTTGGGATTCGAGTACCGCTGAAGTCTGATTGGCCTCACGTTGCTCCAGCGTTTCACCAACACATAAGATCACATCAAGGCCGGCGGCCAGTGCAACATGGACCTTCCGGTTGATGAAAGCATCGGATTCGCCCAGGATGTGACGGCGTTCACTGTGTCCAAGAATAACGAACCTGCACCCAAGATCGAGTAACATCGTCGGACTGACCTCGCCGGTGAAGGCACCCTCCTCTTCGGGATAGAGATTCTGAGCTCCCAGAGAAACCTTGCTCCCCTTGAGATTTTCCGTAACAAGCGCCAAGTAAGGAAAAGGGGGACAAACGGCGACGCATACCCGGTCCTCCCTGCCCACGCCCACTGCGATCGCTTTGGCCAGTTTTCCGGCTTCCGCTGCATTGGTATGCATCTTCCAATTACCAATGACGAATTTCTGGCGCTTCACCTGTATCATAAGTTGTTTTCAGAGGGATCCATCGCCTGAAGCAGTGACGCTTCCGTTGGACTCGATTGCCTTGCTGTATTCACCACCTCGTGCGGCCCAGTTGCATTTGGCACGATGAAAAAGTGCCTGCTGGGCCGCAGGAACATTCGACTCCTTGCCGTTCCAAATCTCCAGAGCGGGGTACTGGATGGCCCGGGCAAAGGAAAAAGTGAGACTCCAAGGCAAACGTCCCTTGAATTGAAGATTCATGGCATTGAGTCGTTCCGAAGCCAGTTCTCCCGATTGTCCGCCTGATAAAAAAGCAACGGCAGGAACTGCCGCTGGGACGACTTTGAGGAGAGAGTGAACGGTTGCCTTTGCGACTACTTCCACTGATTGCTGATGGGAGCAAGTTAACCCTGGCAGGATCATGTTGGGCTTTAGGATCAGCCCCTCCAAGATCACCCCTTGGCGAAAGAGTTCGTTGAAAAGTGTCCGAAGGACTTCCTCAGTAACATCGCGACACCGGTCCATGGAATGTGTGCCCTCCATCAGTACCTCCGGCTCTACGATGGGAACGAGTCCTGCCTCCTGACAGAGTGCCGCATAGCGGGCTAATGTTTGCATATTGGCCTCGATGCACCCCCGGGAGGGAATGAACTCGCCGACGGTAATCACCGAACGCCACTTTGCAAATCGGGCTCCCATCTTAGAGTAATCAGCCAGGCGCTCTCGCAGGCCATCCAAGCCAGCAGTGATTTTTTCTCCCGGATGTGCTGCCAGATCCTCTTCACCCAGATCCACCTTGATACCGGGAATGATCCCTGCCTCCTGTATTATTTGAACAAAGGGTGTGCCGTTGCCTGTCGCCTGCCGAATCGTCTCATCATAGAGGATGACGCCACCAATGAACTTATCCAGGCCGGGCGTCGTGATGATCATTTCACGATATTCGCGTCTGTTCTCCTCACTCTGCAAAATTCCGGCTGCTTCAAATCGCTTGTTGCAGGTGGGGTTGCTCTCATCCATCGCCAAAAGCCCACGATCACCCTCAAAAAGCGCCCTTACTGTATCGACAAGGCTATTAATATTCATGATTCAGGTTATCTAATGAGCCCCCCGGAGAGGGGAGTCTCTGAGGGAAGCCGAGGCCGCAATGCCAGATCTTGAGTCATCACATAGGTGACCATCGCCGCCAGCATCAGCAGGATGACGATCCAGAAGCGCCAGTCGTAGTGAGCCCGTTTCCAATAAGGGCTATGCGCGTAGTGAATGCCGTGACCCGGGCCATCTTCATGATGGGGTTGGCGGTGATTTTTCTTGTCCATAAGTTTCTATGCCTCCTCCAGCCATTTCCGTGCTGACGCACTATCATTAATGTCGAAATAGCGACTTTCCGCCTTGGTGAATGACTTGTAGAGCGTCGCCATCACCTCCTGCCACTTTTTATCACCGACCATCGCCACCCGCTTAATGTCGGCAAAGTGTTCAATGTCGAATTTGATCTCCTCCCACAGAGCGCCTGCATCCCAACCTTTAAATTCAGCCATCTCGAACAGGATGCTCAATTTTCCGTGCTGCCGGATGAGTCGCTCGCACTCCGGCACAACGAGTTCGTAATCTGCTACTTCCAGTTTTCCGCTGAGGTGAATTACTAGCAGCTTACCCCCTTTTTCTTCAGTGAATTGAATAGGCATTCTGTTTTCCTAGCTTTATTAGCGCTGGTTGACCGCCGGTTGCTTTGTTGAGGTAGTGCGCTGTTGCGATTTGTGCTGGCCCCATTTCCAATTCCGAATTTCTGGAAGATCCTCGCCATGCTCATCGATATAGTTTTTATGCTTGATGAGCATATCCTTCATTTCCTGCTTGAGATAAGCCCCCTTGGATCCGAGATGGGGTAGGCGATCCACCACGTCCTGCACGAGGTGGAAGCGGTCAAGATCGTTCTGGACCCTCATATCGAAGGCCGTCGTGATGGTTCCTTCTTCCTTGTAACCCCGGACATGCAGATTGCGATTGGTGCGCCGATAGGTCAGCCGGTGAACCAGTGAAGAGTATCCATGGAAGCCAAAGATGATGTGCTTGTCTTTGGTGAAGAGGGCATCGTAATCCAATTCGCTTAACCCGTGGGGATGCTCGCTTGCCGACTGAAGCTTCATCAGATCCACAACATTGATGACCCGGATTTTCAAATCGGGAAGGTGCTCGCGAAGGATGGATACGGCGGCCAGAATCTCCAGAGTCGGCGTGTCTCCACAGCAACCCATGACAACGTCAGGCTCCCCCTCCTGATCGTTACTTGCCCATTGCCAGATGCCGATTCCCTCCGTGCAATGCACAACGGCCTCTTCAATGGTGAGCCATTGGGGAAGGGCATGTTTTCCAGCAACCACCACATTGACATAATTCCGACTCCGCAGACAGTGATCAAAGACCGAGAGCAGACAGTTCGCATCCGCTGGCAGATAGACCCGCACAATATCTGCTTTCTTGTTGATGACGTGATCCAGGAAGCCGGGATCTTGATGAGTAAATCCGTTGTGATCCTGCTGCCAGACATGAGAGGCAAGCAGATAGTTCAGCGACGAAATTTTCCGGCGCCAAGGCAGTTCCAAGCAGACCTTCAGCCACTTGGCATGCTGGCTGAACATGGAGTCAATAATACGAATGAAGGCCTCGTAACTATTGAACAAGCCGTGTCGGCCTGTGAGCAAATATCCCTCCAGCCAACCCTCGCACTGGTTCTCGCTCAGCATGGAGTCCAGGACGCGACCGGCTGGGGCGAGAAATTCATCATTCGCCACTTCCCGAGCATCCCATTGTCGATTGGTGACTTCAAAGACAGCACCCAGAAGATTCGAAAGAGTCTCATCAGGTCCAAAGACTCGGAAATTCTTCTGATTCAGCTTGGCTATATCACGAAGGAATTTGCCTAAGACGAGCGTATCCTGCCCATTCACGGCACCGGGGGAGGGAACGGTCACTGCATGAAGCCTGAAGTCAGGCATGATCAGGTTTCGCAGGAGAATTCCCCCATTGGCATGAGGGTTGGCTCCCATGCGGCGGTTGCCCTTGGGCGCCAGTTCCGCCAACTCGGGCATAAGACGTCCCTTCTCGTCGAACAACTCCTCCGCCTTATAGCTTTTCATCCAACTTTCCAGAAGAGCCACATGATCGGGGTGCTCGATATCCACCAGGAGGGGCACCTGATGAGCCCTGAACGTTCCCTCGATTTGCAGGCCATCGACAACTTGAGGGCCTGTCCAGCCCTTGGGAGATCTGAGAACGATCATCGGCCAGCGTGGCCGGGTTGTGTCGTTCTGCTCCCGAGCATTTTTTTGGATCTCACGGATATCTTCGATCGCCTTCTCCAAGGTGGAGGCCATGAGTTCATGCATCTTTTCTGGATCATCCCCTTCCACAAAGAGGGGATTCCATCCGCATCCCCGGAAGAATTGATCCAGTTCCTCATGCTCAATACGAGCCAGCACAGTCGGGTTGCTGATCTTGTAACCATTGAGGTGCAGGATCGGCAGCACCGCTCCGTCAGTGATCGGGTCAAGAAACTTATTGGAATGCCAGGCGGTTGCCAACGACGCCGTTTCTGCCTCGCCGTCGCCAATCACGCAAGCGACAATCAGCTCCGGATTGTCGAACGCAGCCCCGAACGCATGGCTGAGCGAGTAACCCAACTCGCCGCCCTCGTGGATCGAACCGGGGGTGGTTGGTGCCACATGGCTGGAAATGCCTCCGGGAAAAGAAAACTGTTTGAAGAGTTTTTTTAATCCAGCTTCGTCTTGGGTGACATTGGGATAAATATCACTCCATGTACCTTCGAGGTACACATTGCCGACGATCGCTGGACCGCCGTGACCCGGTCCCGCAATGTAAAACATATCCAGGTCATATTTTTTAATGACCCTGTTCAAATGCACATAGATGAAGTTCTGCCCAGGGGTCGTACCCCAGTGACCGACTACCAGAGGCTTCACATGGGAGAGTTTTAAAGGCTCCTTAAGCAACGGGTTGTCAAAGAGATAAATCTGTCCCACCGAGAGATAGTTGGCGGCCCGCCAGTAGGCATTGATCTTGCGGAGTAACTCCAGAGTGAGAGCCTTCGTTTCGCAGGCTTCCTTCGCTGGGAACGATTTCGGTGCGAGGGTGGCAGTATTCATAGTTTTATTGAGAGCGAGGTAATAACGAAGGGGGCCAACTTCAGAATGACGCGCTGGTGGCGTCTCTTCTATGGGGACAAACCCTACTGCTGAATCGGAACCGGCTGGCCTTTTGTGCCCGATAGGCCTCGCATCACGTTTCCTGCGGAGTGATTCCCTGTACAAATACGCGCAGTCGAACGCGCAATCATGAGTTCTTCATCCGTCCGGATGACCCGGACCGCAACCCTGCTGGTATTCTTGGAAATGACTTGGGAAGCAACCATCACAGCGCTCAAATTGCTCGTCTCGTCTAGTTCGATCCCAAGGAATCCCAAGTCCTCACAGATGCGTTTGCGAACAGCTGGTGCGTTTTCGCCAATGCCTCCGGCGAAGACAAGGGTGTCCAGGCCGCCAAGAGCAGCGGCATAAGCGCCGATCCATTTTTTTGCCTGATAACAAAACAGCGCCACCGCTTCTGCCGCGCGTAAATCGCTTGATTCCCGAGTGAGCAAATCTCTCATGTCGGAACTGGTCTCCGATACGCCGAGCAAACCGGACTTGTGACTGATCATTTCATAAAAGGCATCGCTGCTCATTTTTTCCGTTCGCGCGAGATAGGGTGCAATGCCGGGATCCAAATCACCGGAGCGTGTGCTCATCACCAATCCTGCCGTAGGGGTGAAACACATACTGGTATCAATGCTCTTGCCATCACGCACAGCAGCCATGCTGGCGCCATTGCCTAGATGGGCGAGAATGATGCGGCCCTTCGTTGCCGCCGGATCACCCAGGTGTTTGAGTTCTTCCAACAAAAAGGAGTAGGACAAACCGTGGAACCCGTAGCGTTGAATTCCCCTGGCATCGTAGCGCCGGGGAATCGGGAGCAACTTCGCCACACGCGGCATTGTCCGGTGGAATGCTGTATCAAAGCAGGCTACCTGGGTTAGTTTCGCATACCTCTGGCGGAAGATTTCGATCAATTCAATCTCGCCAGGCAGATGATCCGGGTCAAATGGACTGAGTCGATGCAGTTCCTCCAGTAAAGCCGACGTTATTATTTCGGGTTCGGTATGTTTCATTCCCTGAACCACCCGATGTCCTACGGCAATGATGGAGTGGAAGCCATCGATCTTCTCAAGCCAATCGATCAGGTAATTTGCCGTAGATTTATAATCCGTGGTCTCAAGTTTACGACTCTCCAGTGCTTTTCCATCTGCGTCATGAAACGTCAGATTTGTCCCGGTTAAACCGATGCGATTTACCGTTCCGTAGGACGTGCGCTGCAAGGGCTCCAACACCTTATACAAAGCAAACTTAATACTCGAAGAACCACCATTAATCACAAGGATATCGAAATTCGGCTTATGCACCTTCACCCTCCTTGACATCCTTCAAACCGAGCGAAGCCAATGCAGTGTATGTTGATTCGTAGTCCACATGAAGGATGCTGTGAATACCAAGACCCTTAGCGATACCGATGAACATTGGGGTGTTCTCAAGATAGATGACCTGTTCGGGTCGAGCCTGCGAGAGATCCAGGGCAAGACGAAAAAATTCCACATCAGGCTTCCTAAGACCCACAAAACAGGAAGAGACGAAGAAATCGACAAAATCTCCAAGTTTAAACTCCTTGATGCGGTAGGCATTGAGGTCGCGTGATTCGTTGCTGACGACAACAACCTTGAGCCCGTAGTTCTTCTTAATCTCTTTAACCAGTCCGATCATGGAGGGAAAAGGCTGGGATTGGTCACACATAAAGTTCCGAAACTGGGTGCGGGTGAAGGTGCGCTTCTCGTAGAAGACGACAAGGTCCAGATAATTTTCAAAGGTCAGCCTGCCTTGTTCGTGGAGTTCGAACGTCAGGCTGTGTCGCATCTCCATTTCCGTCCACTTGATCTCGAAGTGCTTCGCCGCCCGCTTGCGCGCTAGATGATCCCACCCGTCGTTCAGAAGCACACCACCAACATCAACAAAGAGGGTTGTGATCGAGTGATCGTTTTTCATGAGATTTACCTGTTCTCATGTCGCGAACGATGAATTCCATTGACGATGCTTCCTTTAAACCCACCAACCACCACGCCTCTCCTCACAAGTCTCTTTAACATATTCACCTATCTACAGGAATGAAGGCACTACGGTAATGGGGTGTTTGCCCTAGTGAGGCGCTGAAATAGGTCACTGAGGTACTGGGCTCTCGACCTGAGTGGGCCAAAGTCGTCATCCTTAGCATCATGTCCCACCATCCCCTAGTAGAGATCAAGGATCTCTCTGTTTATCGAGGAAGCAGACGCATTCTCCACAAGATCAACTGGTCGATCATGCCGGGAGAGCACTGGATCATCCTGGGGGCAAACGGTTCTGGAAAGACCTCCCTGCTTGCTGCCCTCACGGGCTATCTCTTTCCCTCTTCGGGAGAAATTCAGGTGCTGGGTGAGACATTTGGAGAATCGGATTGGCGCGAACTTCGCAGACATGTCGGTATCGTGAGTTCCGCGATCCGGGATCGCATCGATGAGTGCGAACTCGCCATCGACGCGGTCATCAGTGGAAAAGAGGCTGTCATCAACTCCTGGAAATCGGGCACCTCCTCCGAACGAAGGGAGGCCGCAGCCATCCTCAAGCTTGTTGAATGCTGGCACCTCAGGAGGCAGTCCTGGGGAACTCTTTCCCAGGGAGAGCGCCAGCGTATCCTGATCGGCCGCGCCATGATGGCTCGTCCCAAGATTCTCATCCTCGATGAAGCGTGCGCGGGTCTTGATCCCGTGGCCCGTGAAAATTTCCTACATTTCCTCCAGCGTCTCACCAAAATCGCTGCGCCTCCGACGCTCCTATTTGTCACTCATCATCTGGAAGAGATCACCCCGATTTTCAGCCATACCCTGATGCTTCGCTCTGGAGAGGTGCTGGCATCTGGCCCTCTGAAGTCCTGTATCACCTCGTCCCTGCTGACCAGGATGTTCGATTCACCGATCAAGGTGCAAAAAAGAGCAGGCAAGTACACGCTCTCGGTTACTACAAGGAGGGGCGTCGCCGTCTGATGAATCAGAGCTTCTGCATCGTCAATGGACTCCTCGGAGGAAGCCCCACTTTTTCGAACATCAGCGCTACCCCGATCTGGGACACCTTGTACATTGGAGTGGGTGTGACGGTGGAGTTGTCTCTGAAGTGGAACACCACGCTCTTCTACAATGCCTTCGCAGGAAACAGCAACCTCAGCAGCCAGAATATCCCATCGTTTCGCCTCCCATAAGCTATCCGTGCTCAGGTCATGAAAAGCGCTAAAATACGAGTCGAGCACATTCACCCGCATGCTTGGATCTGGGAGCCACTGGA
>Ga0302200_10000577_pt1 | contig 36658 bp, 47 predicted proteins | sample II_Bog_N3_1_FD_194585 | JGI IMG/M metagenome (GOLD analysis project Ga0302200, IMG submission 194585) | Peat permafrost microbial communities from Stordalen Mire near Abisko, Sweden - II_Bog_N3_1 | ecosystem: Environmental > Terrestrial > Soil > Wetlands > Peat | place: Sweden: Abisko...
GCTTCGCCAAAGAAATCATCGCGCATGAGTGCCCAGGTGAGTGCCTCAATAGGGGAAATTCAACCAGAAATCGCGGCTCTTCTACCTGCGGTGAGCCGGCCGCTTCGTGGTCGGGATGTTTATAATCACCCGCGCTCGCATTATGCGGAGATCTATGGAGTCTCGACTCGGTCGGTGGCTGCCTGGATCAAGCATGGTTTACTCCAGGAGCCGGCGGACCCTCCTCCTCTGGATGATCCGATTCACTTCATCACCTGGTGGGGCAAGTACATGGTCCATCGTGTTCCCGATCGGCTTTATGAAGCTGCGAGCAAGATGCAGCAGGCCATTCCGGTGGTTCAGTCAGCCGCTCCACTATCATCGGCCCCGGGAGATCTGCCTCGAATCGATACAGCTCCAGCTTCATCGGGTGCCACTGGGTTCCTGGCTTCCTTGTTGCGTACCCGGGAGGAAGAGGCTGCGGCACACCTTCGATACAAGGCGGCCGTGGAAGAACCAGAACCAAACGAGGGTAAGATCCGGACCGCCCAGCGTAACTGGATGGAGCTTTCTGAACATCTTCGGCAGCTCGATAAATCCGCTCCCGAAATTCTCCGGCGATCGGGAGACATGTGGCTGGCCGTCGATGTCCTCTCCGAACTGGCGACCATTCACGCCAGCATTGCAAACGGAGTTCGATCACTCGGCCGCCGCTTTGCTGTGAAGAGTGGGATAGAGTGGACTCCGGAACGTGATCGACAATTTGGGGATGAGGTGAACTTTATTTTCAGGGAGCTGGTTGATAGTAAATTTTCTGCGGGCGGGATCGCATGAGTGACATTCCTGAAAGCATCAGGGACATTCTGGTTCGTCACCTTCAGGGGTGGTATCAGCCACAAAGTCCGCTCACGCCCTGGGAGTGGCATGAAGAGCAAAAAACCTACCTTGCTTGCCAGGAGTCACAGGATTTCGCGGGGCCTTTTGATAGCAGCCTGGCTCCGCAAAACCGCTTTATCATGGAATTTTTCTCAGGAAAATTTTCTGAGAACATCGAATTTCTTCCTGGTACCCCGCGGGATAGTGAATGGCGGGAGATGATCGTGATGAAAAGCTCCCAAGTGGGAGTGACGCTGGCGGTGCTGCTGGCGCTGGTCTGGGTGATTGCGGAGCAGGGAAAGAATATCATCTACGCTATCGACAGCGAAAAAGAGGCCAAGCGCATCAGCACGGCCCGATTCCAGCCGCTCATCCGCGGATGTGCTCCTGCTGCTGCCAAAATCAAACCCGGAGAGGCTGGATTTAATGACCTCACCTATTTTTTGCTCGGCTGCATCGTGTACCTGCTTGGCGGCGGGAGCGATGGTGCCTATCAGAACAAATCTGCGACCGTGGGAGTGCTCGATGAGGGCGATCACCATCCGCCTCCAGGGCCGGGCCAGCTGAACAACCTCGACGAACTCCGCGCCCGTATGAAAGGCGTGGCCACAGCCAAGATCATCGAGATCAGCCGCCCTAAGACCGAAGCCGACCTGACCGCACGAGAGCATAAGACTGGCACCCGTCACGTCTGTGTGGTTCCCTGCCCTCATTGCGGCGATTTTCAGGAACTGCAGAATGACAGCCTACGCTTTGATCACTGCAAGGATCTTGCCGGCGAATACGACCTGGAGCGCGTACTGAAAGAAACTTGGTATGAGTGCGGCCTCTGTCACAAGCCCATCTACGAGCACCACAAGCGCGACATGATGCTTGCGCATCGATGGAGGCAGACCAATCCGACTCCAGCTCCGGGGAAAATCTCCATCCACATCAGCGATCTCTACAGCCAATTTGCCTCCAGCACCTGGGGGAAACTGGCCTGCGAGTACATCCCCGCGCTGAAGAGCATTGCGGCGATGACGCGCTACCGGCAAGAGCGGCTTGGAAAGCCAGAGAGACTCCGATCGAGTGAGTTGAAGACTGAGGACATCCTCAAACTCCGCAGCTCCTACCATCGCAAAACACTCCCGGATAAACCCGCGCTCTATGCCATGGGCGTGGACGTCCAGTCCGATGTGAAAAAATGGATCAAAGGAGGATTCAATCTTCATGGTGACCTCTGGCTCTCCGACTGGGGATATACCCTTGCCTACGATGAGCTGCTTGAAATTGCCGATGCTCCCACTCCGATCGGAGTCCCCTTTGGAAACTGGAACCGCTCGGAACCATGGACCGAGGAGAGTGTTGTTGTGGAGCAGGGAATCATCGATGAGGGGCACGACATGGAGGGAGTGCGGCGCTTGTGCGTCCGGAGCGACGGCCTCTTTGTGCCTAGTAAAGGCCGCGGCGGCATTCAGATCCGCAGCCTGGTCAACGAGAGCATCGGTGAAATCGACGGTGAGGAGATCATCACCTATCACTTTTCAGACGATCAGTTTAAGAAAGCGCTCCTGATCGGCCGTATCGCTGAACTACCTAAAATTCTTGCCGGAAAATCCAAAAGCCCCCGGCTGTACCTGCCTTATGAAGTCGATGCAGAATTTGCCGATGAACTCACCAGTGAGAAGCTTGTGGTGGAGCAAGATCGCCTTGGCTACCCGCGCGAAATTTGGAAAAAGGCTCCCAGCATTCCGAATGACTTTTCAGATGCACTGAAAAACCTCCTGGTGATCTGGTACTGGATGGGCCCGGGAATCGTGGCAGCACACCCGTCTGTGCCGCCTCCGGAGACAGCTGATGCAGCTTAGGGTTTTTTGTCTGCCGATCCTCCCGGATCAGGCATCCGATGATCAGTAGATCATCGGACTTCTCGGCTGATCGCCTCGAATGACTAAACCGCGCACCCCGCGCGCCTTTTGACGGGCTTGTTTGACTATCGCTCCTTCTGTATGGCAGAAGCCGTGAGAGAGCCGAGGCACTAAGCCGCGGGGTTTTTCGTTTTACCCGCGCATGAATGGGGGACATCCCGCAGTCCCCGCCGATCCACGGAGCGGGACTTTTTGACGGCACTTGTCTCCGGACAAGCTGTGCCGCCCTTTGGGCCACGCCATGCGGCGTGCTCTTACGCGCCGCTTCCCAGCGGCTTGTTTGACATAGGTGCAAGGGGCAATGGCCTTTGATGACACCGTAAAATCGTACCTTCGGCTTTATAGCCAAGAACAAATTGAGGCCGCCTTAAGGGTGGCACTCGCTGATCAGGCCAGTGGTGTAACCATCACGGGGATCTCTGGTGATGGGGGATCTACGAACGGAGTGATCAATGGGCACACCGACCAGATCATCAGCATCCTGAATGCCTGCCTGGAACGTCTCGATGCTGGCTATCCGAATGATCAGGTTGACCAGCCTGTCAGCCACTGGGACTTCAGCCGCCAAATTCTCGGCACCTGAGTTATGGCAAAGAAGCCCTCCCCTGCCTCAAGTCGCCGTAGCTCCTCTGCGCGGTCCCGATCTGGCGCAAAATCATCGACCCTTCAGACATCAGCCTGGTCGAGTTTCGATGCGGCCAATCGGAGCACTACTCGCGGATGGATTTATTTTCCCACGCTCGACACCGCAAAGGAACTCGACAGCTACAGCCACTGGGAATTGGTGAAGAAGGCTCGCTGGTTCTATGCAAATAGCGGGTTTGCCCGCCGCGCGGTGAATGGCCTCGCGAACATGATTGGATTCCTCACCCCGCGTGCGCTGACGCGGGATCCTGTGTGGAACGAACTGGCAATGAGGAATTTTGAGTCCCGTGCCGGCTCTGCGCAGATCTGCGATTTGATGGGCAAGCATAACTTTTACGACTACCAACTCGCCCTGAGTCGCAATGAGTTGAAGGACGGTGACATGATCACCGCTCTCAGCAAGACGGCCAGCGGTGGTGCAGCTTTTCTGGGCTACGAGGCTCATCAGATCGGCAATAGCTCCCTGACAGATGCTGACGTCTGGAGCAATGGCGTCCTGTCCGACCGCTTCGGTCGGCACCTCGCCTATCGCATCATTAGTGGCTCCGGTCATTACGACATCGCCGCGTCCGACGCTATCTACACGGGAGATTTTGAACGGCTCAATCAGCCTCGTGGCATCACCGGCTTTGCGCATGCCATCAACCATCTCCACGACATCACCGATATCACCCGTGATGTGAAGCTGGGCATCAAGGTGGGAAATCAGATCGGCTTCTACCGGACCCGTCCTGGTCAGAAAAATACCTCTTCGGCAAATCGCCGCATGGGCGCAGGCCGCAATCAGCAAACGCCGGACCCGACAATCCCTGCGGCCAAAGTTGACCTTGAGGAAATCTTTCGCAGTGGCAAGGTCCCCGACCTGACCGATGGAGAGGAGCTCCGGACGCTTTTGGATACCCGGCCGCATCCGAACCAGATGTCCCTGATTGACTTCCTCGTGCGCGATATGAGCCTAGGATTTGGTGTCGCTCCGGAGGTGCTCACGCTGGCTGGATCCAAGAACAGCGTGGCGAACCGCATGGTCCTCTCGGATGCTGAGAAATGGGTGGATCAGAAACAGGGTCGGCTTGCTGACCGCTTCTGCACCCGGTACTGGGTCTATCACGTTGCTTGCGAAATGAAGGCCGGTCGCCTTCCGAAATGCAAAGACCCCGAGTGGTGGAAGGTCGGCTGGATTCCTCAGAAGCGCCTCACGGTGGACCGCAGCAAAGATGGCAAACTCAGCATCGATTTGCACAAGGCCGGCATGATCACCCTGGCCCGTCATTACGACGAACAATTCTCCCAGGACTGGAAGCCGAATTGCGATCAATGGATGGATGAGCTCGCCTACCTGCGCGATGGACTGAAAACCCGCGGCTTCCAGGACATGAGCGAAGTGCAGCTCCTTCTGGGCGCACCGAATGTGAAAGTCACCGAGCAGGCCCAGCCCGACGAGCTGCAGCATGATGGGAAAAATCCTCCGCCTGATGACACCGACGAAACGCCTGGCCTCGATGATTCCGGAGAGCCGCTCGACGAGTAACCCGATTTCCAAAATCACCTGATCTAACCCCACCGCGCCATGAAATTCGCCCACCTGCTTACAGCCTTCTACTTCCAGCCCTGGGCCATTCGTCCGGATGCACACATGCTCCTGGGTCGCAAACTCCACGACTACCTGCAGGCGCGCAATGGCAAGATGACCCGAGCCGACTTGCTCGGTGATGAAGATGAGGATCAGGACAATGGTGACGGGGACGATACGGGAGCACGGCCGGCACCCGAAAGTGCCATGGGCGTCATGTTGATTAGGGTGCATGGCATCATCGGTCGCCACCTCGGCTGGCTGGAGATGATGTGCGGTGGCTACGATCTCGACTGGTTAAATGCAGATCTCGATGCTCTCGAAGCCGATACCTCCATCCATACCGTCATCTTCGATTTCAATACACCCGGCGGCCAGACCTCTGGCGTAGCCGAGGCGGCGGCCCGGATCGCCGCGCTTGGCGTGAATACCATTGCCTACACCGATGGGGAATGCTGCTCGGCTGGCTACTACCTTGCCTCCGCGTGCGATGAGATCCTTGCTTCCCCGAGCGCGACCGTTGGCTGCATCGGCGTCTATATTGCCGGCGTGGATAGCTCTCGGGCGTGGGAGCAGGAGGGCCTGAAGCTGAAACTCTTCCGCGATGGCAAATTCAAAGCCCTGGGGATGGATGGCAAGGAATGGACCGCTGATGAAGATGCCTTCCTGCAAGCGCGAACCGATAAAGTCAGCGCGCAGTTCAAGGGATTTGTCCTCGCCCAGCGCCCTTTCGTCTCGGCAGATACCATGCAGGGGCAATGGTTCGACGGGGATGATGCTGAAGATAATGGCCTAGTCGATGATCTCTCGCCTGACCTGCAGAGCGTCATCACGGCTGCGGTCGCTGCCGGATTGCTTGCAGAATAATGTTCAACAGCAACCCCGCTAGCCACGTGGCTAGCGGGGTTTTTTTTGTTTTAAGGGGCATTGTTTTTCCGTTCCGTGGTTTTTGACGGCACTTGCCTCCCGGCAAGCGGTGCCGCCCTTCGGGCCACGCCTTACGGCGTGCTCTTACGCGCCGCTTCCCAGCGGCTTGTTTGACACGGCAAGGAAGTCATGAGCAAACGACTCCTAAACTGCCTCCTCTTCCTCTCCGCTGACAACCTTGGCGCGGCCGGCTCCGCAGCCGCTCCCGCACAATCAGCTGCTCCTGCCGCCCCGGCTGCAGCTGCACCAGAAGCTCCCGCCGCTCCCGCACAACCGGCAGCTGCTGTGGCCAAGCCCGGCATCTTTGCCAAGGCTGGTGAATTCATCGCTGCCCGCGCTGACCTCCTGCAGAAAATTTCCGCCCACGAGACCACCATCACGGATCTCCGGGGGCAGCTGAGCACCGCCCAGGGCACCATCACCACGCAGCTCGCAGAGCTGACGGAGCTCCGCGCCGGCAAGGCGAGCCTCGAAGCGGCTGTTGCAGGACTGGAGACCTCTGCCAAGTCGGCTGAGGAGCAAGCAATCGATATCGCAGCTTCCCAGGGTGTCCCACCCAAGCAGCTTGCTGCGGTTTCCGCTGAGGCCAAGACCGCCGAGGAACTCCGCGCTGACTGGAACGCGATCAAAGATCCCACGGCCCGTGCTGCCTTCTACGCCAAGCACAAGGACCAGCTCCTCACGGCCTGATTTGACACCCGCACGCTGACAACACCTCACCCAACGCACACACACCTCGCTACCCACTGATACAATGATCACTAAGTTTCGCACCTTCACTAGCCTGCTGCTTGCAGTAGCTGTCATCGCCACTTCGTTTGTTATCGGAATCCATAACGGCGCGACCGCCGGTGTTGCCTTTGCAGGCATCTTCACCGTGTTTGGTGCTGGGATGTTTTCGACCACATGGATCACGCCCCACCTTGGAGCTAACGCACTCGGCTCTCTCTCAGGTTCCCTGATTCTTCAGGAAGCCCTTCAACTCACCTTCTCGCATCGTCCTCTGCTGAAAATGATCAGCAAAGGGTTCCGCGAGATCGACGGTAGCGTCGAGAACGCGCTCCTGAACCAAAGCGTCATCACCCGCACCTTGAGCATTCCCTCGGTGGGTAATTTCGGCGATGCGGCGTCCGACATCGCTGACACCGATGTGCCTGTCGTGCTGAACGGATTCAAGCAGGTCTTTATCACGCTGACTGCGGCTCAGTACAACGCCACCAACCGCGATGTCATCAGGGAGGAGGCACAGCCCATCGCGACGGCGATCGCCAACCACATCGTCGACAGCGTGAGCGCCCTCTGGGTTGCTGGCAACTTTGCCAAGAGCCTGGTCACGGCTACCAATACCCGTGCAGACCTCACCCTGCCGCTCATGACGGCGATGGATGGCACGACCGATGCCAATGCAATCCCCGCTGATGGCCGATTTGCAGTCTTTAATGGCACCGTCTATGGTGGTCTGCTGGCTGACCCCGTGATCGTGGCAGCCTTGAACAACCCCTCCAACGGGGACGCCATCAAGACTGGCAAACTTCCTGCCGTGGACGGCATCCAGATCGATAAGATGCCCACCCTCGGGAATGGTGGTGCCCATCGCGTCGGTTTCGCCGGTACGCCTGATTCCACCTGCTACGCAGCCCGTGCTCCTAAGGATCCATCCGAGCTGCTCCCAGGAGCTCAATTCCCCGGTGTCATCGGCTATGTCGAGGACCCCGCGACGGGATTCCGCGTCATGGTCAACCAGTGGATCGGCACAGACCTTTCGCTCAACAACCGCATCATCTGGCTGGAGGGCTATGCGGTCGGCAACGAGAACAACGGTATCATCATCAGCAACGCCTGATTTTTCACCATCCCCGCAGCTCCCCGCTGCACGACAGAAAGCACCGAGAGATCACCACATGGCCTCTCGGTGCTTCTTTTTTTAACCCATCATACCAACTCCGATGACAGCATTTGAAAAAGTCCAATCTCTCTACGCCCAACTCGCCTCCGGCGCGCGGATCTCTCCTACAGTCTTCGAGAAGCACCTCAAGGAACTCTACGCCGAGCACGAGCAGCTGCTTGCCGCTTTTGCGACCTCTGCAGCGAAAGTCGAAGGTCAAAAGTCGAAAGCCAGCATTCTGAAGCCTTCGTCCTTCGTCCATCGTCCTTCGACTCAGCTCTAAACCTTCCCTCTTTTTCCCATGAATCCTCTCTCCGTCCGATCTCTGGCGCAGCGTGGTGCCGATCTGAAGCTCTGCCTCTACGGGCATCCCTGCTCCTACAAGGGCAACGCATTCATGGCGACCAAACTCCCGACGCGCGATGCTAGGGCGCTGCGAGCCGGTGGCCTCACCATAGATAGCGATACCGTGATCCGTCTGCTCAAGAGCGCGCTGCCGATCGTGCCAGTCTCCGAGACCATGGTGACCGTCGATGGCAAAGAATACCGGATCGCCGAGGTCAAGGATGTCACCGATCCGATCGCTGAATGGGTATTGGCGCTCCATAACCTCGCCTGATCATGATCACGGCGCAGATCGACATCAGTGGCATGCAGGAGGTCATCGCGGCGATCTCCGTGTCCACGCTGCGCCCGATGAAGGAAGTGACGCTTGCCGAGAGCAAGAGCGTGTTGCAGACCACCATGGATCGCACGCCGCTCCTGACTGCTGGTAAAATTCGCAGCGGCCTTGAAAAGAAATTTCACCAATTCGCAGACGCGACGCATTGGGGCCCCACGGCCACAGCGGTTATCCCGCGGATTAGCATTGCGGCCGGTAAGGGTAATGTCTGGCTGCTCAAGGATGCAGCCACGAGGAAAAGCCCTCGGAAAAAAGGCTCCAGAGCGATAGCGGGTGGTCCTGTCTGCCACTTAATCAGTCAACACCACGAGACAGAGGAAGACTGGAGTCTCTATCAGGCCCTGGAGAAAGAACGCAAGAGCACCCTTGCCGCCAAGATCAAGGAACGGCTGGCTCGCCGCGGCTTGCCTCGCCAGAGCTGGTGGTTGATGGCTCAGATGTCGGGCGTGCCGGTTAGAGCCAGTAGTGTGGTGACAGGCGCCCGGGTGCGTGGAGCACTACTGGATGATGTCGCGCGCGTAACCGCCGCCTCTGGCCCGAACTCCTTCACCATCTCCTTTGCAAATTCCTCGCAGGCCAGCATCAAACATGACGGCTTCCGCATCCTCCAGGGAGTGCTGGCAGGTCGTGAAAAATACTTCCGCACCAACATGGAGAAAGGCGTCTTCGACAGCGCCAAGGAAGTAGAGCGAGCCTATCCGAATCTCATCTCCGTCACCTAACCTCCTCACTTTTTACCTTCCTACTTTTTACTTTCAGCCATGTCCCTTCCCGCCCTTCAGCTTGAAAATTCCCTTGTCGCCTATCTCCGCCCCATGCTCTCCGGGGTGGCCATCCATCCCGGCCATAGCAACGAGGAGCAGAGCGCGCTGCCGCGGGTCATTTTTTCGGCTACCTCAGCCGGCGGGGATCTCTCCATCGGTGCAGGCGTCGATGAGATCGAAATCGAGATCACGATCATCACGGCGATCGGCTCGGTGAATGGTGACCCTGATCCGGTACAGACCATTTCGATGCTGGCGGAGACAATCCGTGAAAAGTTGGGACTCGATCAGATCGATACCCTCGCCACCATTCTTTCCTTCCAGGCGCCTCCTCTTGTGCTCTCTGGGCTGGAATACGAAGGCCAGAGAGAAGGTCGCGATACTCAGCGCGCGATCCATGGCCTCATGCTTGATTACCGCGCCTGGGTGGCGTGATCTGCTGCTTGTTTGATTCGCTCGCGCCCGCGCGGCTCACCCCTTCGGGGCTGCTGATGTTTTGACGGCACTTGCCTCCCGGCAAGCTGTGCCGCCCTTCGGGCCACGCCTGCGGCGTGCTCTTACGCGCGCGTTCCCACGCGCTTGTTTGACACCCGCGCTCTGTCATGAGCAACAACGTCCTTGGTACCGGTCTTGTCCGGGAAGTCGCACCCACTTTTGCAAATTTTGTCGTCGTCGACGGCACGTGGAAAGAAAAAGACACCACGATGCACGAGCGCACTGACGGTGGTGATGGTAATGTGCTCAACTATTCCTTCTGGAAGCCGGGCGTTGATGCTACTTGCGACCTGGTTTTGAAAGTTGGTTCGGTCCCGCTCCTTATCGGTGACGTGCTGACCGAGACCGCTGATCCACAGGCTGGTGCAACCGTTCGTTCCTTTGTGGTGCTGGATGCCACCAAGTCCAATTTCGGCGGCAAGCCACTTCGCCAGGCCGTGCAGCTCGCCTACCACACCGGCTTCACGCCGACCGTCGTTTCCTAATGTTCCGCCGTGAGCCGACAACTGGCAGAATGTGTCCTCCACGCCCCGCACAGCATCTGTGGGCGGACACTCCAGCCACTCTCGATCTGGCACTACTGGCTGCTTGATTTTGTCGGCAGCCCCTTGGTGGGAGCGAGTGAGAAAGGAGGCGCGAGCGATCTTGCTCTTGCGATTGAGATCTGCTGCCGTCCTGCAAGTTCTCCGTCGCAGACCTGTGAGCTACCGCTCTCTGTGGATCCCTACCTCCTAGAGCAGCTGCACGAAGTAGGGCTTTCCGAAGTCCTGGCGTCCCTCAAAGTCTATTTTGCGGACTATGTCGCCTCTCCTCGCGTCTGGGAGTCTGAGGAAGGAAGGCCAATCCGCAGCCCGCTCTGCCTCTACATGGTGTCTGTCCTCATGCGGCAGGCCGGCATGAGTCATGATGAGGCCTGGGCGACACAGTTCGGCTACGGCCGGCACCTTTGCCTCGCCCTCGCAGAAGCCGGTGGCAATGAGATCCCGCTTCTGAGTGCCGCGGAGGAGCGGGCGCTGATTGAGGCAGGCTACACCTCCTGACATGAGCGAAAAAAACGCCATCAATTTTAAGCTAGGCACGGATAATACCCTGCTACGAACGGGCCTGCAACAAGCCGAAGGCCAAGTGCAGAGTTTTAAGGAACAGACTCACGACATGCTGGCGGGACTTTTTGCAGGCATAGGGATCGAACAGATGCTCTCCAAGTTCTCAGAGATCAAGAAAGTGTCAGAGACCTTCGATACCACATCGGAGGCGGTGCAGCGAGCATCGGGAGCCGCAGAACATTTTGATACCACAATCGAAGCGGTAGGCACCGCTATGGCTAAAATCCGCAGCGGCCGAGGGGATGTGCTGGAGAAGCTGGGGATCGATGCTGAAGCCTTCAAAAAAGTTGGTCTTGATCAACAGCTCGTCATGGTGGCCGCCGCACTTGAGAAGATCACCGACCCCCAGGAGAGGGTGAACAAGGCCTTCGAGGTTATGGGTCCCCGCGCGAAAGAGATCATGCCCATGATTCTGGCGGGGAGCGCGAAGCTGCAGGAGGTGATGGGGCAGGTGGCCACGCTGGACAATGCCACAGTGGATCAGCTTGCCAAATCTGACAAACAACTCAAAGCCATGCAAAATACAGTGGAAGTAGGCATGGGGTATATTTTTGGGTTTATCAACAACATCATGCAGAGCGTTGGGGCGTTCGAAGGGGGCATCATGGCGGGATTAGTGAGCATTGCTTCGCGTGTTGGACAGTTTTTTGGAGCACTAAGCCATCACGACTGGTCGGGGATGAAGGCATCATTCAGCACGGCAGTTAGTGATATGGTGCAGATATCCTATAATGCCAAAGATCAGATACACGACATTTGGGTTCCCGCTGGCGCCGGCAGTGAGTCTTCCGGTGGTGCAGCTGATACGAACGACAATGGTGCCGATGGGATTGGGAAAGCAGCCAAAGAACGCGCACCCCTTGCGGATCGACTACGTGATATAGAGCAGGAACATGCGACCAAACAACTCGACACCCAAACCCGCCTGAATCAACTCGCTGCGGAGCGTGCGCAACTGGAACTGACCCTCTTTGCCATGAGTTCGGACGATACTGAGAAGCGCGCAGATCTTGAGGACAAACTTGTTGCAAATGCAAAGGAACGCTTGAAACTGCAAGACCGGGCGCGTGAGGAGAATGACAAGGCCTCAGAGGCCTCGGCTAAAGCGCGAGCTTCGGAGAAAGAGCATGCCGCCCGGGCTGCAGAGGAGACTCAGCGCAAGGCGGAAGAGGACAAACAGCGTGCCGCCAAGGCCGCAGAGGATGCCAAGCGCGAGGCCGAGCGCACCCGTGAGCAGCAAGGTCGTGACTACTTCCGCCGTGCTGAGGAACAGCTCGGCTTTGCCTCCGGAAAAGATAGCCGCACTGATTACGAGAAGGGTGGCCAGCACCTGGCCGGGGTGAATTACCAGGTGGTCAACTCCGAAGCCGAAAGGGGTATCCGCTTACAGCAAGAGAGTCGCAACTTCCTGCAAAAGATCGCCGAGAAGGAATGGACCGTGGAGATCCCCGATGCCCAGTAACCGAGGTGAAACCTAAAATGAACCAGCGTCTAAAGTCTAAAGTCGAGAGTCTGAAGCCAGCAGATAGCAGCCTTCGGCCTTCGTCCTTCGTCCTTCGACTCAGCCTGTGCTCCCTATGACCACTCTCCACATTCTGGGTACAAATCCTAATTCATTACTCCCGCAGGCCAAGACGCGCTTCCGTGAGGGGCGTGATGGTGTCTTCACCATCGAAGAGAGTTTCCGGGTATTAAAGAGCGGATGGATCCTTTGCTGCCCCGAACGGGGTTCCCCGCATTCGATTTATAGTAATGCCGCGCTGATGGAGCGCAATGCTCAGGAGTCGTCGGTGCCCGGCATGGTGGATGTGGTCCTCGTGTACAATACGCCACCATCCGGCTCTATGATTGGTCCGTCCGGGTATCTGCCCCCGGATGAGTACACCGAGACGGCTAGTGAGATCGTCAAGCCGATCGAGGCGCATCCCGATTTTAATACCTTTGGCACTGTGGCGAACGGTGCCATCTTTGATCCGCCGATCCCCCCGCTAGCTCAGGGCAAATTTCGAGGATGGGTCGCAACTAGTCCCTTTGCAGGGTATGACACCTATTCCGTGGCAAGCGTGACCGAGAGCATCACCAAATACTACTGGTCTCAGCCGCCAAGCGTCACAGACCAGGTGGGGACGATTCAGGGGGTATATTGGCGCGTGGCGAGCGGCTCGACGGGCCGTCGATACCCCTACTGGACGCAGACCATCCTGCGGGTCTATTCCGATGACGGATGGAACACGACGGTCTATCCGGACTAACCACCGATGGCCACTGACATCGATAGGCTCAAAATCTGGCACGCGGGGCTGATCGCGCCGTGGCGGTGGAATGAACTCATCGATATCGTCCATTCTGGACTGATCTCGGGTTTTGTGGGCGGCAGCTATGAGCGCTCCCTGCTGGGGACGCAGCTCAAGCTGCTCGATCGAGGGGGAGGAGGTAGTGGTAGTGCGTCGCCATTCCCGTGGCAGCTCAAGCCTGTCGTGGAGGAGATCGACGGCGGCTTTGATGGTCGGCTTGCGATCCAGTACGGAGAGATCGATAGTGTCCCTCCGAGCGGCATGACCGATGATGGGAGTGGTGACACCTTCACCATTGATCCTCTGGATGGAACCAACGGCACCTCCTGGATCTACATCATCATCACCTTTGATACCACGACACGCCAGATCAATAGCCGTACCATCGGCTATACAGCCTCCGGCGCTGACATTCCGGCCAATACTCATACCACGAAGTATGTTGTCATCGGGCAGGTGCAGTTTACCGAAACCGGGGGAGATGCTCCAGGGTACTACACCGTGCTCTCTCAGGAGATCTCACAGAGCCTCTACACTGATCAGGCCTATTACCTCAGTGATGGGGAGAATACCTTCTTTGCCGATGAGAATTCCGTCCAGTTGGTAGATACCACCTATACCGCGCGCCTCGAATCGAGCTCCCTGACAATCACCGATTATCCCATTGTCGATGGCTCAGGCGACGGGGAGCAGATTTTACTAGAGGTCGATGATGTGGGCACGGCAAAGATCCACGCGCAGGCCGGAGGTGATGGAGGGGCTACCTTTGATCTGCTTGCCGACGATGTGACCGGTGAGGCATCCCTGATCCTCGATGACGGGGATGACTCGGTGACGACCCTCAATACAAGCCAACTCCTTTTTAATGACGGCGATGGTGAGACGCTGACGGCCAACATTGATAAGACGGTCGGTGCGGTGCAGGTTCTGGGCCACGCTGGAAGTTCTGCGCAGAATTTCCAGCTCACCGCGAATGACACTTCCGGCATCAGTTCGCTGACGCTGATGGGGAATGATTTTGCGCAGGATCTTGTCCTCCAGACAAACAACGGAAATTTCACTGAAATCAACGGCTATGCAGGAGGGGCAGGAACAGGTCCAACCTTCGATCTGATTGCTGACGATGATGCCGGAGAGGCGATGCTGACCCTCGACGATGGCGATGGGAACACAACCACAACGTCAACGTCTGAATATATCATCTTTGACTATACTAGCGGCGAGTCGGTCACGATCAACATGCCGACGAATGCAGGCGGCGACACGGTCAGCGCCTCTTGGCAGGAGATAGCCATTTGCGCCGAGGATGGTTCTACCAAGCATATGAAGGTGTTGGGCACAGCCATTTACTGATGACTGCTCCAAAGCTCAAGAAAATTATATCGCAGTGCGACCACGTTGTTTGCACGTGCGACTATACCTGTGCTAAGTGCCCTGCAGGAAACGACTGTCCGCCTGACTGCGGTTCCGGTTCATCCTCCAGTGTCATCAGCCATTCTTGCGCTGATGGCGTGGTTATTCACTGCTATAGCGTCTGCACACCAAGTCCGATAGCACCCACTGCTCTTACACCATGTGCCTCATGTGGGTTTCGAGATCCTGCTACTGGTCTTCTCTATTCTACACTAGATATTGCTGCAGGTAGTTATGATTCACCGGCATGGGCTGTGAACGAAGCGAACTATTGGGCTTGGGTACACATAACATGGCCTGCCATCACTTACACGGCAACGCCGCCAGAAGGTGGAGGATGTACATATGATCCAAATCCAACTGACGGTATTGTCGGAGCAGTTGCAGAGTATTGGGCTATTCCTAATACGATTGCGGCGATTGAGTTTCCTACTAACTATAATGGTACAGCCACTGGCTACGAAGAAATTTTTGGAGGAGGAGAAGGGGATGCTATTTCAGTGCCTGCATTTTCAGCTAATCCTTATAGTTATGTGAATGTTAATTCAGTAACTGGTGAGGTTTACGCAGGAGGTTACAATGGATGGTCGTCACTCAATCAATCATTCCCGGGTTACAATTCCTATAGAGATATTATTCCCTGTTGTACCTCTGGCATGATAGAGGTGTATGGTGGTGGAGTAGCACAGGGATGTTGTCCTGGGACGATGACTGCGGCCCATAATACAGACGGATCTGCTGCTGGCTGCTGCCCCACGGCTTTCACCTACTCAACATCGCTCCATCAGTGCGTCTGGGCTGGATAATATGGAGACACCCTGCCAACTATCCCCTGCCCAGGTCAGCCAGATAGCCTTCGGTCTGACCCGTCGATCACGCCCGAAGCGGGCCTCCCTTTGGCTCTCCAGGGGCAATCACCGCAAAGGAATCCATGCTCGCCTCGCCGGGATCTGGATCACCCGAATTGCCGCTAACCCCGATGCAGCAACTCTCGCCTGCCAAACCTGGCAGGATTACCAAACGGCAGTAGCCACTCTTCCCCCAGCAGCAACTACGACGTCCTCTACACCCGCCCACGTCGGAATAGGGCCTGGAACCGAACTGAAGAAACTGTTGTCGAAGATAGGTATTGTGGCCGCTCCTGGATGTTCCTGCAACAGCCGCGCTGCGCTGATGGATAAGAATGGCCCAGATTGGTGTCAGGAGCATCTTGAGGAAATCATCGGGTGGCTCGGTGAGGAATCAGCCAAGCGCCATCTCCCTTTCATTCCTGCTGCCGCCCGTCTTTTGGTAAAAAGGGCCATCGGGAATGCGCGGAAGCTTTCGGCATCGACCGGGGCTTTTTGACGGCACTTGTCTCCCGACAAGCTGTGCCGCCCTCCAGGCCCCGCCTTCGGCGTGCTCTTACGCGCCGCTTCCCAGCGGCTTGTTTGACATTGCCGCCCCATTGTACCTCACCATTTAACCTTCCCACCTTTTACATAGTCATGAGCTTTTTTATTAAATCCATTGGAACCATCGCGGCAGTTTCCGCTGTCGTCGCCACTGACATCTCTCTGCCGCAGGGCGTCAGGGATGTGATCACGGAGAACCTCTCCTCGATCACGGGGTACGACAGCGTCATCCTGGAGGCTCACGGCCATTTCGGGGTCGGTGGATCCGCGCAAATCAAAATTAACGCATTCAATCAGGCCGTGGCTCCTGCCCCTGTTGTGCCTCCTGTTGTTTCCTCGGTGCCGCCCGCCTCCGGTGACAGCACCGCAGGTGCTCCCGTATCCGGAGAGGGTGCTCCGGCTGGAACATCGGCATCCCCCGCGGATGGATCAGCTGCGCCTGCGACTCCGTCCTCCGTTTAAGACTGATTTGTTGGTTAGTTGACTGAAGCCGCTCGCCCGGGGGGACGAGCGGCTTCTTGCGTTGTGGATGCAGCGTGTTGTTTTGTCTGCCGATCCTCCCGGATCAGGCCCCCGCTGATCTGCTGATCATCGGACTTCTCGACTCATCGTCTCGAATGACTAAGCCGCCGCCCCGCGTCGCCTTTTGACATGCAAGCAGTGATAGCTGCCAATGATCACTTTTCCCGCCCCAATCAAGGTCATTAAGGACTCGATGACCATCACGTCACTCCCCTTTGTCCTCCGCGACAATGCGCAAAAGAAGCTCGTGCAGGTTCAGTTTACCGGCATTCCCGCCATGGTGACTGTCTGGTCAGGTGCCGCTTATGACACGGCCGGTGACTACACGGAGGCGCAGCTTGAGACAGCGGTGAAGGCATTGATCGGTAGTGATCCCGCAGCCTACCTGGAGAGTCTCTTTGCCAAGGCAAATGCAGCCCGCGCGGCATCCACGCCCTCGGCGTAGCACTATTTTTAGCCATGCCACTCCTCACCTACGATCTCGACCTGGGGAGCTTCGTTGCCGCCCCGCTCAACCGCGTCCCTCTCACCACGCTCTCCTGTACCCGCGGAGACAGTGAGCAGATAGGCATCCAGTTTTCGCGATCCGGAGTGGTGCAGGCATTAAGTGATGGGGCAGCCACGGCTCAGCTCATGATGAAGCTGCCCGGGCAGTATGAGGGGCAGACGCCTCTGGTATCCGCTCCCGCTTGGGTATCCTCCGGCGCTGACGTTACCGCCCTCTACACCTTCACCCCGTTGCTCAATACCAATGCGCTCAATATGGCACTGGTCAATGGCGCTATCACGGCGCAGGCGGCAAATGACGCAGCGCGCTTTGCACTGGGGGGGTTAGTGAACGGGAATATCGTCTATAACCTCGACACAGGCCTAGCCTGGCAGGTTATCGATGCGACTCAGGCCACGACGGCTGCCGGGTGGACACCAGCCCCGGCATTGCCCTCGTTGACCGTCATCACCGAAGTGCAGATGATCGTATCTGGGAGCGTGATCACCCTGGGCGATCTGATCACGACGATCTGGAACGATTATATCAAGGGCACCGAGGGGTCCCCTTCCACGGTGGTGCCATCGTCCTATTTCCTGCTGAGTTCCGCGAGCCACGTGTGGCGGATCACCATTGGCGACGACGGTGTGTTGCTTCCAACCCAAATTTCCTAACCCATGAAAAAAATACTTCGTCTCTCCGTTGTTGCCATCAGCCTTCAGCTTTCAGCTTTCAGCATTGTCGGATCAGCCTCCGCGCAATCCGTCGCTGCTGTTTCCGTGGACACCAATGGCGTCCTGTTGAGCCGCTTCAGCAGCTTTGCTGCAACAAACGGCCTCCTCACCACGAACTCCCCATTGCCATGGAGCAAAGTCACCAATCTCCCCACTACCTTGGGAGGCTATGGAATCACCAATGCCGACACCAACGGAGCGGCATTGGTTGTCAGCAATGCACTGGGCCTGCTCATCACCAGCAACACCACCGCAATCTCCAGCAACGCCACAGCGATCACGGCGGTTAGTAACTCGCTGACAAATTATGCATTAGTGACAGCAGCCCTGACTAATTTCGGATCTGGGGCACTCTCGTCACTCACCGTCACCAATAATTTCTTTGCCAACAACGGGGCGTCTGTCACGGGGGTGCTTAATGTTTCGGGCTCGGGGGTCTTTGGCGGGGCATCATTTTTTAATAACAGCGTAACTCTCGGTGCAGTCTCGGGGAACACGCTGACGGTAAATGCTGGCACTCTCACGGCGTCTAATGCCACAAGTCTGGCCAGCAACAACATTGCAAATGTGGGTTCGCTGAGAAATCTCTTCCTTACTAATGCCGATACCAATGGTGCGGCAGCTGTGGTGAGCGATGCAGTCAACGCCAGCCTGACCGCAGCAAGTAACACGCTTGCCGCTGGCATCACCAGCAACGCCACGGCGATCACGGCGGTTAGCAACTCGCTGACCAATTACACACCGTCCGCTGGCCTGAACTCAATCGCTAAAAATACCAATGCGACGGCCCTCACGAACAATGGCACAAATTACACACTGTCGAATGCCACGCTTATTTCCCCAACGCTATCTAATGCTGTCTCTACGGGCACCGGCATTGATCTCAAGACATCGATTACAGCGACCAACCTGACCAACTACACAGCCCCGGGCCTCACCAGTACAGCCAGCAACCAAGTTGTTAATTTCGGCACGATTAGCAACAACTTCGTGTGGGCTACAAATGGCGGTTTTCCATCAAATGCCTACGTTGGGAATAATCTGACCGTTACCAACAATCTCTCAGTCAATGGCAACACGACGCTAGGCCAATCCGCAGCCCAGAGTGTGGTAATCAACGCTGGAACATTGACTGCCGCTAATGCGACCAATCTCTCGGCATCGTCAGTGGCCAATGTAGCAGCTTTGGAATCCATGCAAGCCACCAACGACACCGCGCTCATGACTCGGCTGACGGCAAATCAGGAAGATTTTTTCGGGCCGAGTGTGCTAAACCTTCCAGCTGCAGGGGCATCCACTTCGTCAACAAATGGGGTCAATATTTCGTTCGATAGCGCAGGAAGAATTGCATTCGGCGGGTCGCCTACAGTAGCAGGAGCCTTTGCAATGGCAGATGTACCCCGTTGGGAACAGAATTACGCATCAACTCTTTCTCAGCGTCTTGCCCTGAAGTGGACTTATTTTTGTGGCACGGATACCTCCAACAATCAGTGTATGGGTGTTTTTTACGGAGGAAATCCGGTCGGGGGCACCAACCCCGTACTCACTTCTGATGGGCTGGCCGTAACATGGAACCTTGCGAAAGTCATCACGCTGCAAGCCAAGATCAATGGGACGGCTCTGCAAAGCATCACGGTCACGAATGCTGCAATGTCCTCGGGGCTTGATGCTGGAACGGATTATGTTTTGTCGTGGAATGGCACGAACACTCTCACTTTTCTGATGGCCCATTACGGAGGCACGACATGGAGCCGACCAGCGGTCATGGCGACCTTGGTGACAACCAATAATTGCAGCAACGATGGACTGAGCGATGGCAATGTCCATGTGATTAAGTTTTTTACGGGAACCAATGGCGGAGGAATCTACGACGCACTAGGGAACATAAGCCGCATTTTTTACTAAGACACCAAACAACTAACCAACTGCTAAAATATGAGCATCCTCAACGCCTCTCTCATCACTCCTGCGCAGTCCAATGCCCAGGCGATCCTCACCAACATTCAGTCACTCAAAACTGCCATATCTGGCGTGCTGGCTGACTCCCTTCCTCGTATCAATCAGGAGACTCTGGATGCTCTTGGAACAAATTCTGCCAGCCTCTTCGCCGAACTGGAGGCCCTGGACGCCTACGCAACCGCTCGCCTGACGGCCAATGGAGACGCGGCAGGGCTTGCCGAGCTGACCGCGCTCACGTCGCGGATTCCGGCGGTCACAGTCAATGCTGACGGCACCGTGACGATCAATGCTGCTCCCGTGGTGCAATCCGAGCCCTTCGTGCCGCAACCAATACCGACGGCCAATCCTCCGGCGGCTTAGTGCGACTGATTTTTTAACAACCGCAAAGCTCAGTAATTCATGGATAACCCAATTCCACAACCATCACCCCAAGGAGTAGCAGCCAGCATAGGTACTGGCTCAGTGACCTATGTGGCAAATTCCATTGCCACGGCACCAATTCACGCGCCTTCGCTCCAGGACTTCGCGACAGCCATTACGGTTTTGAGCGGCACTCTCTCAATCCTGATCTCGCTCGGGGTCATCTTGGGCTGGCTGATTTCCGTGTGGATCAAATTTCACAAGGAAAACAAATCGCCAAAATCATGAACCTTCAATCCCTCATCTCCTGGATTAAACCCATCGCCGTAACGGTCGGGAGCGCTTTGCTCTCCGGTGCAGGACAGGCCGCCGTTCAGTATCTGCAATCCGGAGGCCAGCCGACGAACTACAAGGCCCTTGGCGGTGCTGCGCTGACCGGCGCAATCGTCGGTCTCGGAGCGCTCTACATCAAGCCTCCAGCGGCAACCACGGCCGCCCCCACGATCACACCGATTCCTCCAGTGCCATCGCAGAAAAGCTGAAGGATGAAACTTGAAAGCTGAAAGAAAAATTATGAAAAGCCTTCGACTCGGCATCCTCAGCTTTCAGCTTTCAGCCTTCACCCTTATTCCCCTTCTCTGCCTCTCCGGCTGCGCTCGTGACTATGTGGTGAATAACTCCGCGCCTGTCAAGGTCGCGGCCAGCACGACAGAGAAGGTCTGCTACGCAGTAGGAACGGCCGTCGCGGCCTCCGTGCTCACTTCGCTGGCTGTAAAAGAGATCAAGATCCGCTGATCCCATCCTGTAAATCCTGTTCATCCTGTCTAAAAATGAAAAAGGCCCTTTCTCTTTTTCTGGCCTTCGACCTTCGTCCTTCGTCCCTCGACTTCCCGATCGCATGAAACGCATCCTCTCCATCGCCGGCGGCGGGATGCGTGGTGTGATCCCGGCACGCTTCCTCCAGGAGATCGAAACCGTTGTCCCAGGAGTAAAATGGGACTTGATTGCGGGAACATCCACCGGGGCGATCCTTGGCGCGCTCCTCTCCGCTCCGCAGCCAGTTGGTGCCTCGGACATCCTGAAGTGGTATTACAACGAAGGGCCGAAGATTTTCAGCGAATCGGTTTTTCATAAGCCAGAGGAGCTGTGGGCGGCCAAGTATGGGGGCGAGTCTCTTTACAGCTCTCTGCAGGCTTGTGTGGGGGCGCACGCCATGAGTGAGTGCAACACGCTCTTCACCTGCGCCACGGTCAATGCTGATGCCATACGGCCCGTGTGGCTCGATCAGACCACGCCCTGGGCTGCCTGGGAGTGCGCGGCGGCTTCCTCCTCGGCCCAGACCTATTTCCCTGCATTCAGCAAGGCTGGCACGCGTTACATCGACGGGGGAAACTTCGCCAATAATCCCGTGCGCCACGCTGCCAATCTTGCCCGGAAGCTCTGGCCATCTGAAGAGATCACCGTCATTCACTTGGGAACCGGAGAGCAAACAACTCCGAAGCCACTTCCTGAAGGGGGACTCCTGCAATGGGCTCCGATCGTCTTTGGTGAGATGTCATCCCTCCAGGATACCGAGGCCAATAGAGATGCCCTGTATGCGGCCAGCGTGATCACTCTGAATGTCTCCATGAATCAGTTTCCCTCGATGGATGCCGCCGACAAGGCGACCCTCGATGGCTACGTTGCGGCGGCTGAGTCACAGATCATCCGCAATCCCCGGATCTGGAATCAGATTGAGGCAGCACTGAAATGACCATTCAGGATCTCATTAATGCGGCAGACGATGAGCCGCCCAGATTCCAAAAGTGGCTTGCCTGGGTACTTCCAGAGGAGATCGAGCCTGATTCACAGGGCAACATCCCTGTCGAAAACCAACACGATGGCGCCGGGTACACGGTCGCGGGGATGACGCAGCGCGACGATGGGGTGACTGTTATCACCAGTCCCGGAGGCCAGCTCGTCTGCACAAACTCTCCCGCATGGTTCGTTTCCAAATACTACGCGAAATACTGGAACGGCTGCCGCGCTGGTGATCTCCCTATGGGAGTCGGTGAGTGCGTTGCTAACTTTTTCCTCAATACCGGCCGCGGGGTTCGTTTTCTCCAACTGGCGCTCTGCGATCGGGGCATCCCTGTCACCGTCGATAATATCATCGGTCCACAAACCACCAATTCAACGTGGAAAGATCCGAACTCCAAGGCCCTCGCCCAAGCGATCTGCGCGCGCGCCATGGCCTACTACACCTCCATCGCTCCCAACTACCCTCCCGAGGATCTGGAAGACTGGACCAGGCGCACGAGCGATCTGCAGAGCGCTTTCTGCCAATAACCTAGGCCGCTAGCCACGTGGCTAGCGGTTCTGCGCTTTCGCCAGAGCGCTCTCTAGGTTGCCCAGAACAGGTTTACCATTGAGAGAGTAGTAGAGTGTTTGCTGAGGATTCTGCCTCCAGATGAGGTGCCAATCCTGTCGCAGCATGGCTCCGAAAGCATTTTGGGAATCTACCCACCCGTGCGCTTCCCAGATTCCCTGCCCCAGATCTCTCGCGCCCGCATCCTCTCCACTTTCGGAGAATTTTGCCGTCGAGGGAGTCAGGAGGCTCGCCTTCACCATGGCACAAGCCTCGGAATAGTAATCGCTCGGCCCAGGAGGCTTTGTCGCTTCATCTGCTAGGTGTCCGCAAAAAGAAAAGCAACCCCACATTCCGAACAAACACCCGCCAATAATGACCCAGGCGGAAAACATATTTTTTTTCTTGGCTGCTTCTTTTTTCTTGGCTGCTTCTAAAAAGCTCTTTCTAGCCACGTCCTTCTGTTGTTTTGCAAGCAGGTCGTGATCAGGATGCATATCAATCCCCTTTAAGTCGGCTACCTGAATCCAATTAACACATCCTTCATGAAATGCGTAATCGTTTCTTGAAATGATTCCTTTACTGAGTCGTTGCCTGATTTCCTCCATCGAGTAGGGCCCCTGCTGATTGCCGTCTTTGTTCAGGTAGATTTCCATAATGCTGCAATTAGGCGAGTCCCGCCCCCTGGTCAATCTTGCTTCTCTTCGAATTCTGCTGGCTCTTCGGCGCCGCGTGATAAAGGAAGCTTTATCCTGGTGTACCCTAATGGATGGGCAGGCCGTATCGGCATTGAGCCAGTATCTGGGAAAGCTTTCAGTTTTTTTTGAATATTCTTCCGCTCAACGATTTTGCTGAGTTCGTTGACAATGAAGTTCGATCGGTTGCGATTTTCAGCCTTTGCCAGCGCATCGATCTCCTCCAGGAGATCTTTGGAGAGAGAAAATCCTACATGCGTCATCCCCTCAGCCCTGGCATGACTTTTAGGTTTGTTTTTCATTTCGTCATAAGATTTCCACACGCCGTATATTTTTTCAAACAAAATATATTTTTTCCGTTGACCGTGTTTTCATTCCGTCATACGGATAGGAGATGCAAGACACAGCGCCGACTTCCAAGAGTTCAGAAAAAGTACAAGTAGGTGTTTCCCTACCTACCGAGTTGGTTAAGGAGCTCGACAAAATTGCAGAGGAACAGGACCGGCCGCGAGCCAGCGTCATCCGAAAACTCCTCGCCGAGGTCATCCGCAACAAGCGCGCTCACGCCGCCTAATTCCAATGACAAAGCCCTCCTACTCCCGCATCGAGCAACTCTTACAACTCCAAAGCGTCACTTGTGATGGCAATCTGATCAGCAAGCAAGAGCGCGATCATTTGGAAAAGGCCGCCCTGATCTGCAGGAGTCACGGATGGCAGGTGATCACCCCGAAGGGAATAGAATATCTGTCAGATCTGGGCCTCCTCAAAGCCTAATCCCCCTCTTACTTTCCCACCTTTTACTTTCCCACTTTCCCACCCCTTCCCATGCGTTACTCCGAAATCGTCCACCCCCCGAAACTTGGTGTCCGCCGTGCCACGGCCGAGGCCATGCTAGAGCATCGCGGCGTCTTCGAGAAACTCCTTTCCGAAGGTCTCATCTCACCAGTCAACCCCGGCGACAGCGTCGAGCTCTTCGATGTCGAGGAGATCCGCAGTGCTTGGAATACCTATAGGGACACGCTCCGGGGCAAGGTCACTTCCGCCGCGCCAGCACATTGATCGAAGCATCATTCGTCCTCACATGAGCATACCTCCTCTGCACCACACGGACACCGTCACCGAGCCACTCGGCAACTTTGAAGATGCTGGCTGCGTTATCCTCCAGGAGGATCGATGCGAAGGTGTGCCGCATCAGGTGGGGATTGCATTCCACCCCGACACGCTGACACGTTTCGTCAAACGGCTTTCGGAAGTCCCATCGATAGCGTGCTTTGGTTCGCTCTTTGATGAGGGGCATCAGGGCATGCTCACCCGGCTTCCTGCCCCGAAGGTACAATTTCATCCAGCGCCTCACGACAGGATTCATCGGGACGAAGCGTCGATCCCTGTCCTTTGGTCGAAAAGATGGTGTGTCGTGGATGTGGGTCACATTGCGCCGAAAATCAAACCAGCTCACCCGGGCCTCGACGATCTCCTGCTTTCTCATGCCGAGGTGGAAACCGCAGAGCATCACAAAGCGGATGCGATGATCAGTTTTACTACCTTTGAGCAAGGCCCTCATCTCCTCCCTGGTGAGCGCCTCCTCGACGGCCCTGGCATTACCGGTCTTGCCGATGGGAAGCACCTCCGCGGGGAAATCAGGCCGCAGCTTCTCCCGATCCCGAGCCCATCGGAAAAAGGCCCTCGCGCTCGCGCAGTACGATTCGATCGTACTAGCGGCAAGCCCACGTTTCTTCATCGTCGCCAGCCACGCCCGGAGGTCGCTCTCCGTGACTTTCTGGACAGTTTGCTCCTCTCCAAGATAGCGGCACAGCTCCCCAAGGATGTAACCCCTCGATTCAAAAGAGTCTCGCGAGTAAATGCCATCCGCGAGCATCTCTCCCAGAAACTTCTCCGTCATGGTGACCATCTGGTCCCTCGCCGAAAAGCGGGGCATCGAAAGCAGAACATCTCGCTTCTTCCGTGCGTCGGCCAGATCCGCCGTCTCAAGATTCACCCAGGAGCGCTTCCCCTGAATCATGCGGGAAAACCACCAGCTTCCCCGCTTCAAAGCAAGTCCCCTGTTCTCCCCCTTCACCTTGTCAGTCCTAGCCATCCCTAGACCGTTCACAAAAACCGTTCACAAAAGCAACAATGAAAAACAGCCCAATAGTGACCAATCCTAGCCCCAAAGCGTGCGCGGTGGCAGGTTCGAACTGCCGACCCCTACAGTGTCAGGAGAGTGTTTTATCTGTAGGTTCACAAATTTCGTTCACAAAGAAGCGACGATGGGCTGATTTGATCTGTTTTGTGATCGTTACACTTTGCGGTGTAGCGGTCTGGATCTGGGATCTAAAAAGGATGGGGGTGCTCCATGGATAAGCCCCTCGAAGAGATGCGTCGAGGAATCGGGCTGCACCGGTTCCATGTTCCCGGCACCGAGTACGCTGGTGATCGTCCGAATCTGAACTGGCCGCGCTTTCTGCTCCATCTGCAGAATCAAGGGAGCATCCTTGAATGGTGGAGCAATGGGTGGGTGTGGCCATTCCAGGCTCCCCGGCTTCGCACTATGTATCCCACGGTAAGGAGGGCGTCATGAGCGCTCTGACTAAGTGCGATACGCTGTATTGCCCCTCGGCCGGCGTCTGCTGGCGCAAGCAAGCTCCTGCCAAGCATGATGGTTTTCAGAGCTATCAGCATTTCACCCTCCCTCCTGGAGCGGTGCGCTGTGAGAGTTTCTGGCCTTTTGTCGCGGCTGATGCCGTGGAGGAGATCCGTCGCTGCCGGGAGATGAATCTCACTCGGGATGATGAAGTGGTGCCGCTTCTGGGAGGTGTGTCATGAGATCCTTCGCGCCCTCTCATTCTCCGCTCCTGGTGTGCTTGCTTCGCCCAGATGGGACAACTCTCTGGGTCAGTGAGGCTGTCGCCTACGCCATGGGGGTCAAGCATGGTCAGACGCTGACACCCGATAAGCTGCAGCATCCTGACCTGCTCTCGTACCAGGAGAAAAAGCGTCAGCTCGCCGGAGGGAGATCCCGATGAGTGATCCCAATGAAGAGGTGATCAATGAGGTGCTCTCCCGTGCCTATTCCCGTGAGCAAGCTCACGGCCGTCCGCCGATCTATTTCCGCACTCCCCTCGATGAGGTGCTGGCCGCAGAGTCCGGAGATTCTCTCGATGAGGGGATCATCCGTCAGGAAGCCCGGGATCGCATGCTCGAGTATTTTTTCGGGGATGGTCCTCACCCCGGCCATGTGGTGCGTCGCATCTTTGCCATGGCCAAGGCGATCAAACCCCATCTGGTGCTCAATATGAGTCTGGAAGAGATGGGGCTGATGCTGGGGGAGACGAAAGCCGCCGGCTCCTGGCGGATCAAGCAGCTGATCAATCGCCCCCTCGCCGGCACACGTTGCGCCGGCACCCATCTCCCCTGGCAGAAATCGGCATCCGCCGTGGCGAAGTATGCAGCCGCGGCCGTCGGTAATCACAACCGCAGTCAGGGCAGTAAGAAAAAGAAATCAACCAAACCAAACAAAAAACACAAATGACCACTGATATCTATCGTCTGGTTCCGATCGAGCAGATCGCCCCCAGTGCCACCAATCCCCGCAAGAGTTTCCCGGAGGAGTATCTTGCCGAGCTTGCCCAGTCGATCCGTGATCGCGGGATCATTCAGCCGCTCCTGGTGCGTACTGTCCCGCTGGCCGTGCGATTCACTAAAGAGCCCATCGAATATGATCTGATCGCCGGGGAGTGCAGGTTGCGCGCCGCCAAGATTGCCGAGCTTGCTGCTGTCCCTGTCCTGGTCCGGGATGATCTCTCCGATGAGGATGTGATGGAGCTGCAGCTCATCGAGAATCTCCAGCGTCGTGATCTCGATGTCCTGGAGGAAGCGGAGAGCTACGCCGCGCTGATGGCTCTGGAATGGGAGGGGAAAAAGCGGCACACGGTGGAGTCATTAGCCGCCGCCCTGGGGAAGAATGTTTTCTACATCCATCACCGGCTCGTGCTACTGAAGCTTCCTGAAGCCGGTCGTGCTGCGCTTCGTGATGGTTCCTTGTCCTTCTCGGTGGCCCGGATGCTGGGTCGCGTGCCGACAGAGAAGCTCCGCGCCCAGGCGCTGGAGGAGGTGCTGCATCAGAAATACTCTCCCGATCCGATGACGGCTCGGGAGACCGCCGCTCATCTGCGTCAGAATTACATGGTGGATCTGAAGGGTTCCCCCTTTGATAAGAAATCTGCCACGCTGGTGCCGGTGGAAGAGGTGGATGGCCAGCGGATCCGCGGGGGTGCCTGCACGGACTGCCCTTTCCTGAGTGGGAATAGTCCGGAGTTTGAGGATGTCGGCTCTGAGGAGGTCAAAAATCCGTCTCTCGGCGCTCCGAATGTCTGCACGCACCCAGAGTGCTATCAGGCCAAGATGGATGCCTCTTGGGAGGATGTGCGCATGGCCGCGCTGAAGGAAGGCAAGCGGGTCTTCTCAGAAGCTGAGAGTGAGAAGGTGATCAATAAGTACGGCCCCGGGCTCAACTGGAATACCCCGTATGTGCTGCTTACCGACAAGGTTCCCGCCTCGGAACTCAGTCCCGAAGTGGTCAAGCCTCCCACATGGAAGAAGCTGATCGGTGGCGTCGAGGTGAAACCCGAGATCATCGTGGTGCGCGACTCGGGAGGTCGTCCTCTTGAAGTGGTGGATCTGCGTCAGGCAGTCGCCGCCATCCGTCTCTCGGCCAAGACAAAAGGGGAATCATGCCCTCTCAAAGGAGGTAAGATTGCCGGTACAGACGACGATAGTTCCGCAGCGAAGCAACGTGCTGAGGAACGAGAAAAGACAAAGCTGCACTTGGCCACGGTCCAGGAAGCAATGACGGAGCTGCGAGAGGAGATCGTGCAGAAGGCCTTTGTCAGCCGCGATTTCTGGGCGTGTATGCTCAATCTCGCCTTTAAGCATGCCGACGCTGACGGGATCTGGCTGGTCGCCAAATGGCTCGGTGTGGAATCGGGGAAGTCAGAGCATCATAGTGGCCGCGACTACGAATCAGCACTCCGGAAGGAATTTGCCAAGCTCCCCTGGGAGGAGATCCGCGCCCTCGTGGTGATTCTCCTGATGGGCCAGCAGCTGAAATGGATGATAAGCGCTCATTCGTCGTTAGATTTCCCTGAGAATTTCAAGACGTTTGCCGCGCTCTATGAGATCGATCTCGAAGCGCTAAAGAAGCGCGTGAAGGCCGCTGTCTCTGCCGAGATCAAGGATGCGAAGAAGCAAAAACAGGAAAAAGCCAAGAAGGCCGGCAAGGTCATAGCAGCCGAGGAGGTGGAGTGATGAATCACAGAGATGTCATTATTTGGCTGTGCGCCCTGAAGCATCGCGCCCAGGTGATCTACCACCGTCAGGTGACCTGCCGTGAGAGGTGTCATCCACGGGGGATCTCGGTGCAGCGTCGGGAAATTCTCTTCCGCAGGAGGATCTATCCGCAAACCATGTCTCGGATTTTCCAGACAGATTCCAACTGTCGCGGTATTTGCCCGAAGTGTGAGCGTCTGGCTGTCTGGCATCAGACCGATGTCGATGTTCAGTGGCCTCAGAATCCCTTTAAGCGCGGGTTGAAGACCCCGGAGGAGTATAACGAAAGCGAAGGGGAGGAGTGGAAATCATGAGCTCCTTCGAGATCATCAAGGTGGAGATCCCTGTCACCTCTGCAGAGATGTATGCCCTGGGGCAATCCCTCGGTGTGAAGCACCCTTCCCGTGATCAGGTGAGAGCCAAGGTCCAGCGAGTGATGAAGGAGCATTTCAACGCCCTGGTATCCGTTTATCCGATGAAGGGTAAGGAAAAGAAAGGGGGTGCGCGATGAGCCGCAAGCCTCTGCCAATTACTCCGCTCGAAGTTGTGGCTGATCAGCTCCGGAGGGAGCTGCGGATCGCACTGATCCGTCGGCGCGCCAGCCTCATGGGGATCTGGAAACGATGATCGAGCATCTCCCATTCCTTCTGCGCGCCCTGGTGATTGTGGCCTGGTCCTTCGTGATCCTCTTTTACGGGATCCGCGCCTGGATCTGGTCCCGGCGCCGGCCGTTGGATCCCGATCGGCGATCCACCCATATCCCCCGAATCTGAACATTTTCCCTTGCTCATTCCGGGCAGGGAGCAACCAACAAAACAAATGAAGAAAAAAAACAATCCCCCTTCTCTCACGATCATTGAGGGGAATCTCCTTAATATCCCGAAGGGGATTTTAGTTCATCAGGTCAATACTCAAGGCATCATGGGCGGTGGTATTGCCCTGCAGATCCGCCAGAAGTGGCCAACGCTTTTCGCGGAGTATGAGCAGCGGTGCCTTTCCGGCGACTTGGAGCTCGGAGGGGTTCATTTCTACCAGATCAATAAATGGCTCTGGGTGGCAAATCTTGCCGGCCAAAATGATCTGGGAGGTGTGGCCACTGTTTACGGTGCCTATGAAACAGCCCTCCCCTTAGTTCTTGGATTATCAGCAAAGGAGAATCTTCCTGTGTATTTGCCCCACGGCATTGGCTGCGGGCTTGCCGGTGGTGATTGGGGAACCATGGAACCGCTGCTCGCGCGGCTCGCTCCAGGAGCAACGCTGGTGAGGTTTAAGGATGACCAATTTAACCATGCTGATCCCGTCACCGTGATCAGGACTTGCGATGAGAATTACCGCGCCCATAGCGGTTTTCTGTGGCCTGCCGAGGGGTACGTGGAAGCACCTGACTTCTCTTCTGAAAAGGAGTGCGGAAAGGGGCTCCACGGCCTCCTTGATGGTGAGGGGGATTGGGATCTCCTTGATTTTTCATTCGGTGCCAAGGCGCTCGTTGTTGAGACGGATCGTGGTCAGCTGATCGATCTGGAAGGGAAGGTAAAATTCAGGTCGGGCATCGTCCGCAAGAGCGGCGATCTGATTGACCTTCTGTGCGAATTTTTCGCGGACGGCGTGAAGATCCGAAAAATGACGGATGAGATTATCAAATCAGCGAGCTTCTCGACGGCCGCGAAAAATTCGCCGGATACACTCGCCCAGGACTGGGCGCAGATTGGTTCCTCCGGTGACTGGGCGCAGATTGGTTCCTCCGGTCATGGGGCGCAGATTGGTTCCTCCGGTCATGGGGCGCAGATTGGTTCCTCCGGTCATGGGGCGAAGATTGGTTCCTCCGGTGACTGGGCGCAGATTGGTTCCTCCGGTCATGGGGCGAAGATTGGTTCCTCCGGTGACAGGGCGAAGATTGGTTCCTCCGGTGACAGGGCGCAGATTGGTTCCTCCGGTCATGGGGCGCAGATTGGTTCCTCCGGTGACAGGGCGCAGATTGGTTCCTCCGGTGACAGGGCGCAGATTGGTTCCTCCGGTCATGGGGCGAAGATTGGTTCCTCCGGTCATGGGGCGAAGATTGGTTCCTCCGGTCATGGGGCGAAGATTGGTTCCTCCGGTAAGTGCTCAGTAGTGCTAGCCGCAGGCGTGGAGACCACGGCTAGAGCTGGTGAAAAAGGGGTGATCGTCCTAACGCGATGGGTAGAGAGTGAGAAGCGCTATCGCGTCTCTGTGGGGTATGTAGGCGAAAAAGGCATCAAACCCAATACGAACTATCGCCTCAATGAAGCTGGTGATTTTGAGGAGGTAAAATAATGGATCCTCTGAAAAAAGTGACCACTGAGAGAGATGCTCTCTTGGCTGAGGTTCGTCGTCTCCGAAGGGAGGCGACAACCCATCTCTCTGATCCCCCCGTTGCAGTAAAATGAAATCCCATGGATGGATGGCCTCCTGTGAGATGCATGTCTCCGCCGCTGGAACGACTTTTGAAGTACGATCAGAATTTACCCATAAAACGCCAAATCGATGCGGCACGAGAGTGTGCGCAGCGGGTGGTGGCCACCCTTTCTCAGTGGAAATAGCGCCATCCATCAAATGAGCTCACTTTCCCTAGATAAATCCCGCGCGGTCGTGGACTCCCTCTGGGCTGTCACCTGGGTGTCGGAATCTGATGGCCTGATGGAGTGTCCCGGTGCCTCCCGTCACACCACGAAGGATGGTGCGCGAGATTGCCGAATCATGCTCGATGGGGGGAAGCCTCCGACGATCCACTGTCTCCATGCCTCGTGCTCTGCCGAGGTGGATGCTGCCAATTTTCGGCTGCGCTCTGAACTCGGTAAAGAGGAGCGTCGGGAGGCAGGGGGGCAGTCTCCGGAGATACGAAATCAGAGGTCAGAGGTCAGAAGTCAGCGCAAGGAGCCGGAGGATCCGCCATCCTATGATGAGGAGAAGCTGCGCGCCTTCGCCGGGGACTATGCCGCCACGGTCGATGCGGCCTGGCTCGCAAATCGCTCGGTGATCGATCCCTCATCCTGCACGGCCCATGATTTTCTCTCGGCTCTGTATCACCCGGAGCGTGGTGAGAAGGTGGTAGTTTTCACGCAGGAGTATTCCCAGGGAGAAGCTCTTTGGCCGGATGATAAGAATCTGCCGACCCGCGGCCGTGAGGGGGTCTGGTTTCTCGCACAGCCCGTCTCTGGTGAATTCCTGCCGAATCCCCGGTCGATTCCCCCAGGGAAGCTTTCCCGCCGTATGGCAGAGTGTGTCCGAGCGTGGCGCTTCCTTCTCCTGGAGAGCGATAATGCTCCCGCCCGTCTCTGGCTCGGTGCCGTGGTCCAGCTCCCGCTCCGGATCGCCGCCATTTATACGTCCGGTTCCCGCTCTGTTCATGTGCTCGTGCAGGTCGATGCAAAGGTGAAGGAGGACTGGGAACGCGAAAAGTCAGCTCTGCTCCGCGGGATGATCACGCTGGGTGCCTGCCGTGGCTCTCTTTCCTCAGTCCGATTGACACGACTCCCTAACTGCCTCCGATTCGGTAAGCAGACAGAGGTGGTGGATCCAACAACTCAACAAAAAGTGAAACGCTATCAACCCTTCCCAAAACCCGGGCTGCAAAAGCTCCTGTATCTCTGTCCGAATCCCTCGGTGCGGTCCATTGCCTCGATCGTGCCGCGTCGGGATGTGATTCCAGAACTGGAAGGATCGATCAAGGCGCTGAGTCTGGAGTTGGATCAGAAGTCTCCGGAGGAGTTGGAACGGCTGCAGAGCCGGTTTGCCCATTTCGGCGGTCAGTCTGATCGCTGTAAGACGGTCGCCGCTGAGATGGAGGAGATGATCTCTGCTGCCAAGGGGGCGCACGCATGAGTGAGCAATCAGACGCCACAAATGCCGTTCTGCGGGAGCGTGGAATTCTCCCACCGTTGCCCCCGGGTACTCCGGAGCATCAGGAGGAGGCTCAGCCGAAGGAGCTGCCGCCCATCCGCTTGCCTGGTCGCAATCGACCACTGGGGGATTTTGCCCGGGAACTCGGTGGTGTGATGTGCCAAAACGGTGTGTATCTCCGATCGGAGCTTGCTGTTGTCCTGGATCGCTATCGTGGTCGCCTGAAGAAGCTGGAAGCGAAGGAATTTCGCTCCTATGTGGATGATCACGCTTTTCTGCATGTTGTGGAGAAGTCGGGAGAGGAATTTGTGAAGGTTCGTCACTCGATGAAGAAGGAGATCGCGATCGATACGCTCGCCTCGCATGCCTTTCTGGATCAGCAGCGGGAGATCTGGCGCGTCAACTCAGCGCCCCTGCCGGTCCTGCGGGCTGATGGCCGTCTGGAGCTGCTGCCGATGGGGTATGATTATGATTCGCAGATTCTGACGATGCCTTCAAAGTTCGAATATCGTGTGATGCCGATCGATGAGGCCCGTCAGTTTTTTGTGAATATGACGAAGGATTTCCCGATGCAGGATCGCGATCCGGCAACCGGTCTGTCGCCATCGCTCGCCGTCCACATGGCCGCAATGCTGACACCTTTCTGTCTGGCCATGCTGCCGAGGGTCGCTCTGATCCCGATGTTCATTTACAGCTCGAATAAGCAGGGAAGCGGCAAGTCTCTCCTGGTGAAGATGATTCTGTATTGTCTCTTTGGCCGCGCCTCAGCTATCCCATTCGGAAAGGATGAGGAGGAGCTTGGGAAAAAGCTCGATACGGAGGCGCTGGCGAATTCGCCCTATATTTTCTTTGATAATGTGAAGCGTCAGCTCGCCTCTCAATATCTCGATATGTGGGGCACTCAGGCCACGTGGAAGAATCGCCGGATGGGTGGTCAGACGGGATTCGACGTGGATAAGCAGGGGGTGATCTATATCAGCTCGAATCATGCTGAGACCGACAAGGATAGCACCCGTCGCGCTCTCCGGTGTGAGCTTTTCATTGAAGAAGCTGAGATTTCCAACCGGAAGTTTGACCGACTGCTCGATGACTCGTTTTTAATCCGTGAGGATGTGCGTCAGGATATGCTCTCGGCTCTCTGGAGCCTCGTGGTGCACTGGGATCAGTCCGGCCGTCCCCACGGCAAGCGCACGCTGGGATCGTTCGAAGAATGGGCGCGCCTGGTCTGCGGTATCGTCGCTGCCGCAGGCTTCGGTGATCCTCTGGAAAATCGGGAATCAGCAAACGCTGGCGATACCGACACGTCCGATATGAAGACGCTGGTCTCCCTGATGGCGCATCAGCTCGTGGAGAAGATGAAGATCGCTGAGGAGGAGCGCGATGACGCTGATCCGGAGGCGGCCGCCGCAGCTGCCCAGGAGAAGTCGAATGAGTTCAAATTCGACGAGGTGATCACGCTCTGTCAGAACCATGATCTTTTCGTGAAGCGCATCGATGGCAAGTTAAAGGATAATGTTTTCGAGCTAACACGGCCTTCCCGTATTCAGATGGGCAAGCTTTTTCAGAAGGAATCGGGCCAGATCTGGAATATCGAAGGTGTCGGCCGTGTGCGCTTCGGCCGCAAGGGTTCGAAGAACTGGCGCTCGTTCTTTGTCGATATCGTGGTATGAAAAGGACTGGTGAGTGCCCTTGTGCTATGAACATTAAAAAAGCCAAACAATCGCTCCTCGGTCCTTATATAGATGAAGCCATGGAAGCAGAGGAGGCCATGGCCATCAGAAAGCCGCCCCAGATGCATAAAACGGTTAGGTATGAACGATCTGAATATCCTCATCCGAAATTTCCGAAACACATGAGAGGGATGCAGCTGCTTCCAGACATTATATGGCTACATTTTCACGGTGAGATCGTGACTGGATGGACGAAGACTGAGCCGCAGGGAGCTTCTTTTAGAGGTTAAGTTTGCCAAACAGGCCAGTTTGCGATTTTTGGCAAGTTTGCCGTCATGGTGATTTGGGGTGTGATCATCGCCTAGAATCGGATAGAGCGCACCAGATCCAGAGCAACAACGTGCGTTGTTACTGATGGCCACGTGGCTAGCGCAGCAGCTGGGCCCAGACGGCCGTCCTGGTGATCGAGCGGCCGCAGCCGCGATACCTTCAGTCATGAGCGATAGCGTCGAGCCGTCCCACCGCCGGCGATTTCACCGTGGATAGTCATCACAGTATCGCATCGACTATCCCACTCACTATCCCAGAAAGGCTCGATGCTATCGCCTTAATCATCCCAGTCGTTCCTCTCTTCCCGGTCAGGCCACCGAGCCACGGCCCCGCGCCCCTCTCACACTATCCCATTTTCTTCACTATCCCTGTTCACATTCCCACAAATTAACATACTGATCTCCAATCATTTAAGTCTTTCCAAGGGAAAGTGTGATCAAAATAGAGCAGGAACAGTGAAGAAAAACCGAAACAGCAAGCAGTTGCTTCCCTTTTTCATGCATGATCCTTCCCATTGCACACCCCCCAGCAAGGGATCTCTTCCGCATGGTTGTCATAGGTGCAGTTAAGCAGGGTCTCAGGCTGTTTTTCTCTGTAGGGTCAAAAAAGTTTCCTTCACTTTGACACGGTTTCTTCCTTATGGAACCGATTTGCACTGCTGGCTTGGTAACCGATAGAGCCGGCACTGAAAGTGGTAAAAAAACTACAGATGCCTGGTCGCCGTATCCGCCGCGCCCACGTGGTGATGATGGGATCTATTTGATTTACGAATTGATTGTCACCCTGGGCACTGCACTGAGGCAGTGGGGAAGTCGCCTGTATCGGCTTCGCCAAAGAAATCATCGCGCATGAGTGCCCAGGTGAGTGCCTCAATAGGGGAAATTCAACCAGAAATCGCGGCTCTTCTACCTGCGGTGAGCCGGCCGCTTCGTGGTCGGGATGTTTATAATCCCCCGCGCTCGCATTATGCGGAGATCTATGGAGTCTCGACTCGGTCGGTGGCTGCCTGGATCAAGCATGGTTTACTCCAGGAGCCGGCGGACCCTCCTCCTCTGGATGATCCGATTCACTTCATCACCTGGTGGGGGAAGTACATGGTCCATCGTGTTCCCGATCGGCTTTATGAAGCTGCGAGCAAGATGCAGCAGGCCGGACCGGTGGTTCAGTCAGCCGCTCCACTATCACAGGCCCCGGGAGATCTGCCTCGAATCGATACAGCTCCCGCTTCATCGGGAGCTACTGGGTTCCTGGCTTCCTTGTTGCGTACCCGGGAGGAAGAGGCAGCAGCACACCTTCGATATAAGGCCGCCGTGGAGGAACCAGAACCCAACGATGGCAAGATCCGGACCGCCCAGCGCAACTGGATGGAGCTTTCTGAACATCTTCGGCAGCTCGATAAATCTGCACCCGAAATTCTCCTGCGAACTGGAGACATGTGGCTGGCCGTCGATGTCCTCTCGGAGCTGGCGACCATTCACGCCAGCATTGCCAACGGAGTTCGATCACTCGGCCGCCGCTTCGCCATGAAGAGTGGGATAGAGTGGACCCCGGAACGCGATCGTCAATTTGGGGAAGAGGTGAACTTTATTTTTCGGACGCTGGGTGACAGCAAGTTTTCCACCGGCGATATCGCATGAGTCACATTCCTGAAAGTCTTAGGGATGTTTTAGTCCGTCACCTTCAGGGGTGGTACCAGCCACAAAGCACTCTTACGCCCTGGGAGTGGCATGAAAAACAAAAAACCTACCTTGCATCCCAGGAGTCACAGGATTTTGCAGGAGACTTCGACAGTAGCTTGGCCCCGCAAAACCGTTTCATCATGGAATTTTTCTCCGGGAAATTTTCCGACAATATCGAATTTCTTCCTGGCACCCCGCGGGATAGTGACTGGCGAGAGATGATCGTCATGAAAAGCTCCCAAGTGGGAGTGACGCTGGCTGTCCTCCTGGCGCTTGTCTGGGTGATTGCGGAGCAGGGAAAGAATATCATCTACGCTATCGACAGCGAAAAAGAGGCCAAGCGCATCAGCACGGCCCGATTGCAGCCGCTCATCCGCGGATGTGCTCCCGCTGCGGCCAAAATCAAACCCGGAGAGGCTGGATTTAATGACCTCACCTACTTTCTGCTTGGCTGCATCGTCTACCTGATTGGTGGGGGGAGTGATGGTGGATTTCAAAATAAATCAGCGACCGTGGGGGTACTTGATGAGGGCGATCACCATCCGCCTCCAGGGCCGGGACAGCTGAACAACCTCGACGAACTCCGCGCCCGTATGAAAGGCGTGGCCACAGCCAAGATCATCGAGATCAGCCGCCCTAAGACTGAAGCCGACCTGACCGCGCGCGAGCATAAGACCGGAACCCGTCACGTCTGTGTGGTTCCCTGCCCTCATTGCGGCGATTTTCAGGAACTGCAGAATGACAGCCTACGC
>Ga0302200_10000588_pt1 | contig 36422 bp, 47 predicted proteins | sample II_Bog_N3_1_FD_194585 | JGI IMG/M metagenome (GOLD analysis project Ga0302200, IMG submission 194585) | Peat permafrost microbial communities from Stordalen Mire near Abisko, Sweden - II_Bog_N3_1 | ecosystem: Environmental > Terrestrial > Soil > Wetlands > Peat | place: Sweden: Abisko...
GGCTGGAGGCGATTCATCCTGTTGCAAAAAAGCGGCTTGGCGCGGTCGAGACGCCGGGGTTTGTCCTATCCAAGAAGTTCTTTGAGCCACTGCCTGAAGAAGAGTTAGGTTTGTGGAATGGCGGCGGTGAGTGAAGGTTCTGCTGGACACCTGCACTCTCATCTGGGCTACTCTCTCGCCGTCCGAATTGAGCCTCGCGGCACGGGATGCGATTGCGGACGAGGGAAATGTAGTTCTGGTGTCGGCAGCATCCGCGTGGGAGATTGCGACCAAGGTCCGCGCCGGTAAGCTTCCGGGCGCGGAGGCGCTGGAGCGGAATTATCTAGACGTGATGGAAGACGCCGGATATACCTTGCTCGACATCGATGCGGAGTCCGCCTTGCGTGCAGGCCGGATGGTTGCGGAGCATCGTGACCCGTTCGACCGCATGATTGCCGCGCAAGCGTTGGGGCTGGATATTCCAGTTGTCAGCCCCGATTCTCTGATGGATCAGTTCGGGGTGCGGCGGGTCTGGTGAGCTGGCGTCCGCCGCACCGCAGGCGCTTGAATTTCCCGCCAAATCGCCGTATGATAACGATGCAGACGAATTTGTCCGCCATGATTGTCGTGGGTAGGCCGGCTGGCGGAGAGATGAGTGGGCTTACAGCCCACTTTTTATTTGGGGCAAGCTCGCCCCATCCAAAGGCACAACCCGGGGCAATCACTCCGGCAGCAAGACCGCTGAACAGGCGGCGTCCCCGGCGGCGGATTTCAAGCCGTTCGGACAATGAAGCGGCACACGGAAAATGGCAGTCAAGCTGGACGAAATTCGGTTGGCAGCGGCGAGAGTGGCCGCTTCGCATGGGCTGGACGTGGTGGACGTGGAGTTCACCGGCCCCGCAAAGGATCGAGTATTACGCGTCACCTTGGAGAAAAATGCCGAGGGACGCGCAAAGCTGAAAGCGGCAATTGAAGCCGGTGGCGAAGAAAACGGAATCGAAGAACTTCCAGAGAGATTGCGCGAGGGGACACTGAGCGTCGAGCAACTATCTGGCATCACACATGAAGACTGCGCCGAATTCAGCCGCGATTTTGGTGTGTTGCTGGACGTGGAAGAATTGATCCCCGGCGCGGAATACACGCTGGAAGCAAGTTCTCCAGGCCTGGACCGCAAGCTGAGCAAGCTAGAGGAGTTTCAAAGGTTTACGGGCAGCTTGATCAAGGTGCAGACCTTTGAACCGATTCGCAATAACCGCCACTGGCAGGGGCGACTGATTGCTGTGGGACAGGCACTCATCACTCTGGATTTGAACGCAGTGAAGCAGAACAGCAAAAGCCGAAAGGCCGGGGTAAGTACGGTCGAAATCGACTTGAGTAACGTTGAAAAGGCGCAGATCGTTCCGGAGATCTGACAAGCAGGGCCCGGGGAATCGGGAATAGGTTCTCTGACAGACAGGCGGCAGGGGATGGCTAGAAGCGCCCTGCGGCAACAACTTCTTAATGTGAAGAGAGCAAGCAGAGTATGGGCAGCAGCGTTTTGTATCAAAGTATCGAGCTCCTGAGCCGCGAAAAGGGCATCGAACCCGGCGTCGTTGTTGGCGCCGTGGAAGAAGCCATCGCACTCGCCACGCGCAAGTTCTATAAGACCCAGGAAAACATGCGCGGGGAACTTAACAAAGAGACCGGTGAGATTACCGCCTACATCTTCAAGACCGTGGTGGCAGATACCGCCGAGGTCGAGGACCCGCTGAATCAGATCACGCTGGAAGAGGCCAACGCACTCGCCCCTGGCGTGGAAGTCGGCAGTGAAATCCGCATGTATCGCGACACCAGCCCACTGGGCCGCATCGCCGCGCAACTGGCCAAGCAGGTCATTTTCCAGAAGGTGCGCGAAGCCGAGCGTGACACCATTTTCCAGGAATACGCTCACCGCGAGAAGGAAGTGCTGAACGCCACCGTCAAGCGGATCGAAGGCCAGGACGTTATTTACGACCTCGGCAAGGCGGAAGCCCGATGCCCCCGTCGCGAGCAGTCGCGACTGGAGCAGTTCTCCATCGGCGAACGCGTCCGTGTGGTTCTGCTTAAGGTCGATCGCGCGGCCAAGGGGCCGCAGGTCATCGTCTCCAGGGCCGCGCCAGAGCTGGTTTCGAACCTTTTTCAGTCGGAAGTACCGGAGATTTACGACAACACTGTTGTGATTCGCGCCATTGCGCGCGAGGCCGGCGAGCGCACCAAGATTGCCGTGCAAAGCCGCGACAAGGATGTGGATCCGGTCGGCGCTTGCGTTGGTATGAAGGGCATGCGCGTGCAGTCCATCATCCGTGAGTTGCGCGGAGAAAAGATCGACATTATCGAGTTCTCCGACGAGATCACCACCTTCGCCGAAAAGGCGCTGCAGCCGGCCAAGGTGAGCCGGGTATCCATTTCCGACCTGACCGACAAGCAGCTTGAAGTGATTGTGGACGACACGCAATTATCTCTGGCGATTGGCAAGAAGGGGCAGAATGTCCGCCTCGCGGCTAAGCTGCTGGGCTGGAAGATCGACATCAAGAGCGAGGAAGAGAAGCGTCAGGAAGTGGAGCAGCAGATGCAGGCTCTCTCCGGCGGACCTTCTACGCCAATCGAACAAGTTGCGGAACTGGGTGAGGGCATTATTCAGAAGCTGGTGGCAGCCGGAATTACCACGGTGGAATCGCTGGCGGATATGACGCCGGAGCAATTGGAAGAGATTCCGGGCATCGGCGAGAAGACGCTGGAGAAGATCAGCGTTGCCGTGCGCCACTACTTCGGCCACTTTGAAGAAGGCGAAGAGGGCCACGTGCCGGAAGCCGCTGAGAGTGGCGTCCTTGACGCCGAACACATTGAAGCCGAGGTTGCCGAGAATGGCGAAGCTGCTTCAGTGGAAACGGCCGTTGATGAGTCCGGCGAGGCTGAGGTGGAGAATGCCCCTGCGGTCGAAGGCGATGCGGAAGCGGAAGCCGAAAACGCAGCTGATGTCCTGAAGGAAGCGGAAAGTGTTGAAGCTGGGGAGACGGAATCTGAGTCGATCCCCGCGATTGAAGACGCAATTGAAAGCGTTCCAGATGCCGAATGAGGCTCGGGAACAGAAGACATTCGAAGCAGTGAAAGAGCAGGCGGCCAAAGAGGATTGCGCTTAAAATGCGCCCCACTCTTCAAGGCCAATCGGGCAATCATGGAATTTTGAAAAGCAGCCAATGCCATGAGGTAGCTATGAGCAACTAAGGGCTTTGGGTAGCACATTTTGAAAAGAGGCGGATGAGTAAGGTTCGTATCAACGATCTCGCACGCGAGATGGAAATCAAGAGCCGGCAGATTCTTGACATACTGGCGGAACTCGGCCTGGCCAACGGAAAAACTCACTCTAGTTCCCTGGAGGACTACGAGGCGGAGAAGGTTCGCGTGCATCTGGACCGCGGATCGCGCAGTCATGCGAGCTCTTCGGCCTCCCGCGGTCCCCAGGCAATCACTCCAAAAATAGATCTCTCTCACGTTTCCAAGCCGGGAGACGTGATGAAGGCCATTCTGGCCAATAAGCAAAAAGAGGAACAGGAAGCGCGGCAGTCTCATGCCCCCGTGCGTCCGCCAACTCCTCCGCCGGCGCCGGTTCGGCCCGCACCGCCCGTCGCCGTTGCTCCGCCGCCGCAGCAGCCAACCCGGCCGGAACCCCGAAAAATTGTTCCCCAACCGCGCTCCGCTCCTCCCATTGTCGTGGCACCTCCAGCTCCGCCGGCTATTGCTTCTCGCCCGCCATCCGGTCCGATAGTAGCCAAGGCTCCCGCGGGGGCCGTTTCCGTGGCTCGGCCTGTAGTGGTCGTTGCGCCACCCCAAACCGTGGTGGTCAAGCCTCCCGTGGCTACGCCAGCACGCGACGAGCAAGTTCGTCCGGCAGAGCAGCCAGCCGTTGCCGTAAGGCCGCAAAGCGCTCCTCCAGTTGCGGCTGCGCCACAAGCACCCGTTGCTGCTGCGGTTGATCAGCCGGTTCCGGTTTCTGCCGCGCTTACGCCAGTCGCAGCAGCACCTGCTGCGCCTTCGGTTGTTGCAACCGCGTCCGCTCCACCCGCCGTTCAATCTCCGATTGAGCCGCCCACCGCCTCAACGGAGAAAAGTACGCCAACCCTTATTCTTGAACCTGAAACCGCGGCTCCGGCCGATTTGCTTCCAGCGCCGGCTCCTCGCACGCAAGGCCATACGCATAGCCCCTCGCCTACCGCGGCCCTGCCCGCCCGGCGTGTGGTTATGCCGCAAACTGGACCACGCCCGGTATACAAGGCACCCATCGTGACCACGCCGGTTCCGATGCCAGGTACCGGCAATCAGGCCGCGGGAGCTGCCGGCATTCAACGCGGCAAGCCGATCTTTGATCGCCGACCCTCATCAGGCCCCGGAAGCTATACCCCGCGCACGCCGGGAGCACCACCGCCGGCCGGCCAATTCCCGGGCGGCCCGCGTCCCAAACATCCAACGCGCACCACACCCGGTGGTTACGCCGGCCCCGGGGGCCCTGGCGGTCCCGGTGGTCCTGGAGCACGACCAGGATTTGGCGCACGGCCTGGATTTGGACCACCGCGCCCCGGAGGCTTTGGTGGACCGCGTCCAGGTGGACCCGGCGGAAGCGCACCCCCGACCGGCGAAGCGCCACGTCCTCAGCGCGCTGCTCCTAGCAGAGGGCGTGGTGGACGTCCACAGTATCCGAAGACCAAAGAAGGTCCAATGAAGGGGTTTGTGCCACCGCCACGTTATGGCGGGGTGCAATATGGCGGGGAACCGCTGCCCATCACCCGCGAAATCACGGTCACGGAAGGCATCAGTGTAAAGGACCTGGCGGAGAAGCTCGATGTTCGCGCCAAGGATCTGATTGCCACCCTTCTGATGAGCGGCATCTTCGTCACCGTCAACCAGTCTCTCGATGCTGAGATGATCAAGGACGTGTCGGCCAAGTTCGGCGCGGCCGCAACCGTCATCAGCTACGAAGAGGAAATTGCCAACCAGGCAATTGAGGAAGTGCTCGAGGCCGAAAATACCGGCGAGCTCGAAGTTCCGCGTTCCCCGGTGGTCACCGTCATGGGCCACGTGGATCACGGCAAGACTTCGCTGCTCGACGCGATTCGCAAGACGGATGTCGCAGCAGGCGAGGCTGGTGGAATCACGCAGCACATCGGCGCTTACAAGGTCCGTTTTGCCAAGGAAGGATCGCCGGCTTTCGGTCGCGAGATCGTCTTCCTCGATACCCCGGGCCATGAAGCCTTTACTCGTATGCGCGCCCGTGGCGCCAAGGTGACGGATATTGTCGTCATCGTGGTTGCCGCAGACGACGGCGTGATGCCACAGACGCTTGAGGCAATCGATCACGCCAAGGCCGCCAACGTGCCCATCATTGTGGCCGTCAACAAGATCGACAAGCCGGAGGCGAATCCCGATCGCGTGAAGAAGCAGCTTGCCGATCGGGGCCTGATTCCCGAAGAGTGGGCAGGCGCTGGGCAAGATGGGACCGTCTTTGTTGAAGTTTCGGCGAAGAAGGGCAAGAACCTCGACCTCCTGCTTGAAATGATCTGCCTCGTCTCTGACATCCGCGCACCCAAGGCAACACCGGGACGCAAGGCAGTCGGCTCGGTTATTGAAGCCAAGCTCGACCGCGGGCGCGGCGCTGTCGCAACCGTACTCGTTCAGGATGGAACTCTTCGCCTGAATGACAGCTACATCGTGGGCAATACGTTCGGCAAGGTTCGCGCCATGTTCGACGATCGCGGACGTGCACTGGAAGAAGCAGGGCCTTCGACCCCGGTCGAAGTGCTCGGCCTCGAATCCATGCCGGACTCGGGCGATACGTTCCTCGTGGTTGCAGATCGCGACAAGGCGAAGGGCATTGCACAATACCGCAAGATGAAGGAACGCGAATCGCAGTTGGCGAAGAGTTCGCGCGTCTCCCTCGAAGGTCTGGCGGAACAAATTCGCACTGCAGGCGTCAAGGATCTGCCCCTCATCATCAAGGGCGATGTGACCGGATCGGTTGAAGTGCTGGCCGACTCGCTCGTCCGCATGTCAACGGAGAAGGTGCGCATCAAGGTCATCCACTCCGGCGTCGGTTCCATCACGGAGAGCGATGTTCTTCTTGCAACGGCTTCGAACACCATCATCATCGGCTTCAATGTTCGCCCCGAGCGCAAGGCAGCCGAGTTGGCGCAACAGGAGGGCATCGAGATTCGCCTGCACTCCATCATTTACGAGTTGCAGGACGAAATTCGCTTGGCTATGTTGGGCCTTCTCGACCCGACCTTCAAGGAGAACTACGTTGGCAAGGCGGAAGTCATCAACGTGTTCAAGATTCCGAAGGTGGGCACCATTGCCGGATGCCGTGTGCAGGACGGCGTCATTCGCCGCGATGCCGAGGTGAAGGTGATGCGTGGTGAGGAGCAGGTCTTCAAGGGCAAGATCAACTCGCTCAAGCGCTTCAAGGACGATGCGCGCGAAGTGAGCAACGGCATGGAGTGCGGCATTGGATTGGCCGGCTTCAGCGACTTGAAGGAAGGCGATATTATCGAAGCCTTCTCGACGGAAAAGCTTGCCGCCGATCTGGGTGCGCTGACTACTGCCAAGGCGTAATTCCGCTGAGGTTTCAAACCAAATGGCCCGCTCCTTGTAATTAGGAGCGGGCTGTTTTCTTTTATGGGGTCCACAGATTTGCAGTCCGGAAACGGGGAGTTTTTTTCGACTTATTTGGTGCTAAGTGCCCCATTTGCACCATGCTCACGGTGCGCGGAAGCCCATAAACCTAACCTTGTTAGGTTGAGAAACTAACTAAGTTAGACCTTAGAAAGTTCGGAAACCTGATGAATGTGAACCGTGGAAGGTTAGGAAACTGATGAATGCAAACCATACTGCAAAGGAAGTTGCGCAAGGTTTGACGTAAAGTCGTTGTTGCATAACGAGTTAAGGTTGATTTTTGCCGATGAGAGGCGGGGTTGTCTGCATGCCCTTCCGGGCCGGTTGAGGGAGGGTGCCGGCAATAGGGCTGACACCGACGTCCCGCATTCGGGCGCAAAGATCCGCACACGGCGGCTGGTGTTGTTGTCGACGGATGAGAGGGCCTTTCTCATGGGTTCACTGTTCCTGTTGTGCGCCGGGGGTGGGTAATTCTCTGCAAAGCTCCCTGCCGGATTGCGGCCACGCGGGCCTTTGACAGGCGTTCACCCATTCGGGTGGGTATTGGGTTCTTGTTGGTGATCTGCTGACATTCGACCGGGTGCCGATAAGGCACTCAGACACCGATATGAACGGATTTATCAGGCAGATTGCGGGTGCATGGCTGTTGGCCACCCTGGGTGGCGGGTGGGCCTGCGCCAGCGAGCCGGTGGTACACCATGAGCCGATCACAGTACGTGTGCTGGACGGGCGAGGCGGCGTGCCACTGGCGCGCGTTCACCTGACCCTGATTACCGGCTACGATGAGCGCGACCTGCACCAGGGTCTCTGGCAGGAGGAGGCCGTTACCAACGGTGCGGGATTCGCACGTGTCCCGGATTCATTGGTCAATTTTCCGTATCTGCAGGTTGTGGTGGCCCGGCACCGTATGTGCATTGGGGATGTCTCTCAGAGCCGCTTCAGCATGGAGCGCATCCGATTCGCCGGGCTGAATTCGCCAAACCGGTGTGGAGTGCTCACGGTCGAAAATCTGTCGGGCGTGTTCGTGATCTTTGCTAAAGCCAAGAGATCGGACAGGCGGCCGGTGAAGCGCGAAGTTTTGCAGGTGGCCGCAGCCAGCCCGGAGGCAGCAGCTCCGGTAGCGCCCATTTACCCTCCTTCACTGGCCAACCCTCCTGTGCTTCTTGCGACTTCAGCTCCGAGCGCTGCACCCGACTCCTGGGCTTCGGTGGACGCGTCGAGTTCAATGAGTGGCCCCGCGTCCGTCCCACGTCCTTCGCATGGGACACCGCCGCCGCAGTCCTCAGAGCCGAATCGCGAAGCGATCCCGACGCTCGCCACCATTGCAAGCATTCAGCCCGATTCCATGCTCACAGCAGAGGGACTGTTGGTGGATGATGAGTCCGCTAACCCGCTCGCAGCGAGGCCCGAACCGGCCGACGGGAGTGAGTGGATGTGTCCGTAACACCGCCCCAGGGTAAAAACCTGCCACGAATCTCCCTGCGCGCAAGGCTGACATCAAAGTGAGTCATGTCAGGTCGGCGGGGGGTCCGACCGGAATGCGCAACGAGTTTCAATCCCCGGTCCCCAAGTGCGAGGGACCGGGGGCACCCTCGTTGTGGTTTGGAAAGAGAACGAGGGATCGGGGCCACCCGCCTCACATCCCCGGTACGCAAGAGCGAGGGTCCCGGGGGCACCCTCGTTGCGGTTTGGAGTGGACCGAAACTCACTGACTATAAATAACACGAAGAACCTGATAGCTTGCACCTGTACTGCTCCAGTTTTTCGCAATCTGAATTTTTCCCGGTTGGCGTGTAAGGAACGTTGGCGCCGGGTGACTATATCTTGTGTAGCCACCTGAGCACCGATGCCCACCACTGATAACGTCCAGGACGATCTTTACAGGGATGCCGTGGCGAGCTACGGCGCGGCGCTGGTTCGACTTGCGCGCGCCTGGGAAGCCGATCCGGATGCGCGCAAGGACCTGCTGCAGGAGATGCATCTGGCTCTCTGGCGCAGCTTCAGAACATTCGATGCGCGCTGTTCGCTTCGCACATGGGTGTATCGCGTTGCGCACAATGCAGCAACGTCTCATGTTCTACGCAGCCGCCGCCGGCGCTCGATTCCCCTGGTCAGCATTGAAGAGATCGAACAGGAGGGCGGTCTGGCCTCAGAGAATCCCGATGCGCGTTCAGTGGAGCAGGCACAAATACTGGATCGTCTTTATGCCCTGATTCAGCGGCTGAATCCACTGGACCGGCAGGTCATTCTTCTCTATCTGGAAGGGGTTGACGCCGCAGCGATTGGCGAAGTGACGGGCATCTCGCCCGGTTATGTTGCGACCAAGATTCATCGCATCAAGAATATTCTTGCCGACCAATTTCACAACGGAGGTGACCATGAACGGCGATAACTCTCCTACGAATCTTCAGGATGTTTGGCAGACGCAACCGCAGAGTTCCTTTGAATTGTCTCCGGAAAAACTGCATTGCCTGAGGAAGAAGCTCCGCCGCGCGCTGCTGATTCGCGATGGAACGGCGTGGCTGGTTTGCGTATTCGAGATTTTCTGGTTTGCCTGGGCACTTGTCTGGTTGCCGCAACCATTCATACGATTCGCATCGGCGCTGGTGATTCTGGGGATGGCTTACTTGTCGGGTCAGATCTGGCTCGACCAGCGCTCGCGCACCGCTTCGCGTATCCGCGCGGAAGCGTCAGGAAACGTAAACTCGCTTGACTTCTTTCGATCGGAGTTGGAGCGCCAACGTGAATTCCATCGCGGCGCATGGTTCTGGTCTCGGCTTGCCGCGCTGACGCCGGGTCTGCTTGTATTCGGCATTGGTGGAATCGTTCTCTACCCATGGCCGGATAGCCTGGTTGGCTGGTCAATTACCGGCGTCACGGTGCTCGTTGTTCCGCTGGCCATTTGGATGAACCTCAAGAATTCGAAGGCCTATCAGCGCCAGATCGACCGGCTCGATTCGCTGAGAGAATCCCCGCCTGAAACGAACTGACGAGGGCGGGGATTTCCGCTTTGCTCGCGCTGCGCGGTGCTGATAGCGCCGCCGAATCGTCGCGTCTGGGTGCGGCCGGAGGTCATGCGGCGCGCGCAACGCTCCCCATTTCCGTGTTGGTTAGTGCATGTCTATCACGCGCGGTGCATGACGACCATTGTTGAAATATTAATTGAAGGCTAGCTGTAACTAATTGAAAAATATAAATCTGTAAAAATATGTTTGACAATCGTATTTGATTCAGGTTAAAGTGGTGATGGTCACACATGACCATTGGAGGATTTATATGCGCCGTATTCTCATAGCCAGCTTACTGCTCTCCCCCGTGCTCTTTACCGCATCGGCAGTCGCAAGCCAGCCCGCGACCGACGCTGCTCCCTCAACCCAGGTTCGCCGCGTGAGTACCGGTATCATCGCTCCCCGGCTGCTCAAGTCCACCAACGTCGATATTCCCGCCGATGCTTTCGATGCGATGCTTCCGCCCGATGCCGAAGTTGGGCTGAAGGTCAACATTGATGAACAGGGCAATGCCCGCGACATCCAGGTGATCAAGCCCGTGAACGCCGATCTGGACGCCCGCGTGGTTGCTGCCGTCAGCAAGTTCCGCTTTGCTCCTGCCACGCTCGACAACCAAGCCATCTCCGACACCATTGACCTGAACATTGTGGTCAAGCACTAATCCCCCCCTCCCCCAACCCAACCTTCCATAAGCAACGCAATCGATCCTCTATCCTGGCGATGCAACTTCGTCCGGGGTAGAGGATCTTTTGCGTGCGGTCAATTGAATGAGGTTCTCTCATGGATCAGCGTTGATGAGAGCCACACAGGCTTGGCAACCGCGCGGTGCGGCATGTGCGTCCTAGCATGGGTACGAAATGACCCAAGGAGGGATCGATATGGCTTTCAATCTTAAGGGCAAGAAGATCGCAATTCTGGCAACAGACGGATTCGAGCAGGCAGAACTAATTGAACCGCGCAAGGCTCTGGACGATGCAGGCGCGGAGACCGAAGTGATTGCGCCGAAGAGTGGAAAGATCAAGGGGTGGGACAGCAAGGACTGGGGCCAAGAAGTGAAGGTGGATACGGCGCTGGAAGACGCCAATCCCAACGATTATGATGGCCTGGTTTTGCCGGGTGGGGTGATGAATCCCGACCACCTGCGCATGGATGCGAGCGCGGTGAACTTTGTGCGCCAGTTCATTTCAACGGGGAGAACGGTGGGCGCAATTTGCCATGGATCGTGGACGCTGCTGGAGACGGGCGCGCTGAGGGGAAGGACGGTTACCTCATGGCCGTCGCTGAAGACCGACCTGAAGAACGCCGGCGCGAACTGGGTGGATGGCGAGGTTGTGGTGGACGGCCAGTTTGTAACCAGCCGTAAGCCCGATGACATTCCGGCATTCAGCAAGGCGCTGATTGAATCGGTCGAAATGGGACCCCGGCGCGCGGCGGCGTGAACCCGGGTTAAAGCGGATATCGCTCACGTTGGATGCACTGCTTTGCAACGAGGCGACTCAAACCGACTGCGTCGGCCGGCGTGAAACGGGCCAGCCGGCGCAGGATTGCTAATTGGGTACGGAGCAGGTCGCCTGCACCACAGGCAGCGAGGACGCGGCGCGCCGCCTGCTCAGACACGGCCATGGCTTCATCGGCCAGCAGTCCTGTCATGGCGGCGGAAATCTCCGTCGCCGCTGGAGAAGCCATTTTGCGGGCTCGCAGTAGAGCGGATTCAAGAGCGAAGACCTGGACGATGATGTCGGCCAGATCCGCCATCACTTCCTGCTGATCCTGCAACGCCGTCATGAAACGCTGACTGGCCACGCCCGAAGCAAACAGCGCGATCTTTTTGGTTGCGACGAGGATCTCGGCCTCGCGCGCGAGGGGCTCGTCGTCGCCGGAGCTGGAATCGAATGAGGGCGGCTGGGTGACTTCGTCCATCAGCTTTTTGATGGCTGCGAGCAACGGAAGTTGGCCGTTCAGCGCACGCTTCATGAGCCAGCCGGTGATGATGAGCCGGTTGATTTCGTTGGTCCCCTCGAAGATTTCATTGATGCGGGCGTCGCGATAGAAGCGCTCAGCGGGATACTCTTCGACATAGCCATAGCCGCCCATGGTGGCGACGAGTTCGTCGGCCACGAGGCTCATCATTTCAGAGCCGTAGACCTTCAGGATGGAGCACTCGACCGCATACTCTTCAATGCGACGCTGGGTTTCGCGCGGAGTGCTGGTTTCCGAATTCAGTTGTCCGAGACTCGCATCGATCATGCCGACCAGGCGGTAGGCCATGCTCTCGGCCGCATAGAGGCGGGTGGCGGATTCGGAAATCTTGCGCTGGATGAGGCCGAACTCGGCGATGGGCTTGCCGAAGGCGACGCGCTCTTTGGCGTAGCGGATCATGTGCACGAGGGCGTGACGTGCGCCTCCGATGCAGGCGACACCGAGCTTGAAGCGGCCAACATTGAGCACATTGAATGCGATGTGGTGGCCTTTGCCGGCTTCGCCCAGCAGGTTGCCGACGGGGACTTTGCAGTCCTGAAGAATGAGGGGGCAGGTGGACGAGCCGCGAATGCCGAGTTTGTGCTCTTCCGCGCCGACGGTGAGGCCGGGTGTATCCCGCTCGATGAGGAAAGCGGAGAATTTTTCGCCGTCAATTTTAGCGAACACCGTATAGAGGTTGGCGATTCCGCAGTTTGTGATCCACATTTTCTCGCCGTTGAGGATGTAGTGGGCGCCGTCGGGCGAGAGCGCGGCGCGGGTGCGGACGTTCATGGCGTCGGAGCCGGAGCTGGCTTCAGAGAGGCCATAGGAGCCGATCCACTCCGCCGTGGCGAGTTTGGGCAGATAGCGCTGCTTCTGCTCCTCAGTGCCGTACCAGACCAGGGGCAGCGTGGCGATGCCGGTGTGCGCGCCGAAGGCCGTGGAGACGCTGGCCAGAATCGATAGGTGGTCAGCGATGAGCGCGGAGGTAATCTTGTCCATGCCCATGCCGCCGTATTCCTCGGGAATGTCGACAGAGGTAAATCCCAGCTCGGCGGCTTTGCGCAATAGCGAGGCGAGCACGCCGGGTTCCTTTGCCTCGATTGCCGCGGCCAGGGGAAGGATCTCCTCGCGGGCGAACTGGATCGCGGTAGCGGCAATCTGGCGCTGCTCCTCGTTGAGGTCTTCAGGGGTAAAAATCTCGGCGGGGGTGCGGGTTTCAATGAGGAAGCTGCCACCCGCGGCGGGGATGACGGAGGATGCGGTAAGAGTGGTCATGGTGACATCTCCAACTGTCAGGAAACATTATGCCAATAGAACGGTGAAGGCAACTGCGGATCGAAGACTGTGAATCGATTGGCAGTCGAGACACACACTCCCGTTCATCTAAATCTGCATTTGGCGTTTTCGGGGTGGTCAGGCAGCCAATAGACCTGGCAAGTCTTCGGTGAATCCGCAAGTTTGGATGCCAGCCGCGCGCGCTCTGTTGTAATTTCAGACGCGATCAGCCATCGATTCTGAGGCTGACCGTCGATTTCGTAGCTGACGAGCGCTTCCGTTCGATAGTAGATCGCGCCCCCGTATCGGGTGTCCCAAATATGGTCGACCACAATTCTCGAGTCTGAGGTCTTTCCTTCTGTGGTTAAATGATCCAGGTCGTAAGGTTGGTGCCATCGCAGGACTGCGATGAAGATGGCGGCAAATGCCACGAAAACGAGGCCAAAAGTCGCCTCCAGCCAAAAATTCCGCCGTGGGGCGGGTGGATTCAGCCGTGCACGTAGATGGCTGTGGCTCACAGGCCAATTTCCTCAGTGAAAGCTATTCTAAGCCTTTGCCTTTGATCCACCTGAACGCCGGCGGGGCCGTCAGACAAAGCCCGCATCGCATACAATAGACGTTATCCCGGACGTGGAGGCTCCCCCTGTTCGCCCCGCTTGTGACCGCCTTGAAACCCGCTGCAAGTCTGGCCAGAGTCCATCTGGGTGAATTGTCCACGCGGCTGCTTTCGAATGTCGCTTTCGCGCCGCAGAACGGGCTGCGCCACTACTTGAAGGCGATGCAGCAGACCGACATCACCTTTAAGCACCTCTACCATTGGAATTCATTCGACGCGGCACTGCTTTTGCCCTACTTTGCCGTGATGATCCTGCTGGCTATCTATGGCGTCCATCGCTACACACTGGTGTATGTCTATTTCAAGTACAGCAAGAACTATCATCCCGTCCCGCCCGCCCATTTTGAAGAACTGCCAAAGGTGACCGTCCAACTGCCCATCTACAATGAGCAGTTCGTCATTGACCGGTTGATTGACGCAATTTGCGCGATGGACTATCCGCGCGACAGGCTGGAAATCCAGGTGCTGGACGACTCCACCGATGAGACGCAGACAGTGGCCGCAGGCATCGTGGAGCGCTATGCAGCGCTGGGCCATCCTATCGCCTATATTCACCGCACAAACCGGCACGGCTTTAAAGCGGGAGCGCTGGATGAGGGCCTGAAGGTTGCCAAGGGCGAATTTGTGGCCATCTTCGACGCGGACTTTGTTCCTCCCACGGATTGGCTGATGAAGGTGGTTCACCACTTCTCCGATCCGGCGATCGGGATGGTGCAGACACGCTGGACGCACATGAATCGCGACTACAGCCTGCTGACCCAGATTGAAGCCATTCTGCTGGATGGACACTTCATTCTGGAGCACGGCGCGCGCGCAAGGTCCGGCGACTTTTTCAACTTCAACGGGACTGCAGGAATGTGGCGCATCCAGGCCATTGCGGATGGCGGCGGCTGGCAGCACGATACGCTGACCGAGGACACCGACCTGAGCTATCGCTCACAGTTAGCCGGCTGGAAGTTCAAATACCTCCCGGACGTCGAGTGCCCCTCCGAGCTGCCGATCGAGATGACGGCCTTCAAAACGCAGCAGGCGCGCTGGGCCAAAGGGCTGATCCAGACCAGCATCAAAGTGCTGCCCATGATGTTCAAGTCGAACGTGCCGCGACGCATTAAAGTGGAAGCTGTTTATCACCTCACGGCCAACCTCAGCTACCCGCTCATGGTCGTAATGTCCGCGCTACTGATTCCGGCCATGATCTGCCGCTTTTACCAGGGATGGTTTCAGATGCTGCTGATCGACTTTCCCTTGTTCGCGGCATCCAGCTTTTCGATTGCGGTGTTTTACCTGGTGAGCCAGCGCATTCTGTATCCCAAAACCTGGCTGAAGACGCTGTTTTATCTGCCCTTTCTGATGGCTTTGGGCATTGGATTGACGTGGACTAATTCGAAGGCGGTGATGGAAGCGCTTCTCGGTATCAAAAGCGCGTTCGTCCGCACACCAAAATACCGCGTTGCCAAAAAGGGAGAGAAATCGCAGGCCTCCAAATACCGCAAACGCCTGGTGCTGGCGCCGTGGATCGAGCTACTTTTCGGCTGTTATTTTGCGCTGGCTATTCTTTATACCTTCTCGAACCACAACTACTTTACTGCGCCGTTCCTGATCTTGTTTGTGGTTGGTTATTGGTACACAGGCCTGATGAGCCTGCTGCAAGGGCGATTTGAGCGGTGGCGCAATCCGGACGCTAATACCGATGAGTCCAGCCCGAAGCCGTTTCCCGTTGGCGTGTAGGAAGCTCAACTCAATGCGAGAGATTGAAGCTCTGTCGTTCGGCACAATTGCCGAGCTTGCCGAGCGCCTGCCGATTCGGAGCCGGTACTTCCAACTCTTGTTGGCGTGGGACGCCCCTGACACGACACCGCAGCAGTTAGTGAGATTCTTCGTACCACTCGTCGAGCGCGGTCTCGTCTACTTTTGCGCGTGGGGCAGCAACTGCGAGGCTGTCCATGACGCCGTCGATAGGTGCGACATCGAAAGGATGCCTGAAACTCGAGACGCCGACTACATCGTGATGACCACGTGGCACGACGATGAATCGTTAGCAGAGGCGCTCTGGTTTTTCAAGGTCTGTGCACTCCCCAACGAAGGCATTGACCCGTCCGAATGTGATCGATACGTTGTCGCGGTTGGAAATCCAGATTGGTCCATCGAAGTGAAAAGAGCGCTGCAGTCGATTGGGGGCGATGCAGACGACGAAGACGAACCCCTAGAGTGTCAGGCAGACGAAATCTAATCACCATCGCGTTCCCGAATTCCGGCCTCAGGCCCCTCCGCTACAATAGAACGAAGCGCCTGCCGAGATGGGGATCGAATCCCTTGTCCGCCAGGCGCATCAGAGTATGATGCTAGCCCAAAATCTTACAGAAGCTCTTACCTTCGATGACGTGTTGCTGGTGCCCGCCTACAGCGACGTGGTGCCCACGCAGGTCAGCACGCAGACCCAGTTGACCCGCGAAATCACGCTCAATACACCCCTGATTTCCGCCGCGATGGATACGGTGACCGAATCGCGCATGGCCATTGCCATGGCACAGCAGGGTGGCATTGGGATTGTGCATCGCAACCTGACCATCGCCGACCAGGCTGGCGAAATCGACAAGGTGAAGCGTTCGGAAAGCGGCATGATCGTGGATCCGGTCACCATCGGTCCGGACCAGATGATCGGCGATGCTCTGGAAGTGATGCGGCGCTACAAGATCTCCGGCGTGCCGGTTACACAGGGGAAGAAACTGGTAGGCATCCTCACAAACCGCGATCTACGCTTTGAAACACGTACCGATATTCCCATCGGCGATGTGATGACCAAAAAGGACCTGATCACGGTTCCCGTTGGCACCACGCTTGAGGAAGCCGAGCTGATCCTGCATGAGCACCGCGTGGAGAAGCTGCTTGTGGTGAATGATCAGTACGAGCTTAAGGGATTGATCACGGTCAAGGACATCCAGAAGAAGCTGAAATACCCCAACGCCAGTAAGGACGATCAGGGCCGGTTGCGTGTGGGCGGCGCGATCGGGGCTACTGGCGATTTCCTGGAGCGGGCCGCTGAGTTGATTCGCGCTCGGGTGGATGTTTTGGCAATCGATTCTGCTCACGGCCACTCGTCGCGTGTGCTCGAAGCCGTGCGCGAAGTGAAGAAGAAATTCCCGGAGATTGGGCTGCTGGCCGGCAACGTTGCAACATATGAAGGCGCGCTGGCGCTGATTGATGCTGGAGCGGACGCCATCAAGGTTGGTATCGGACCAGGCTCCATCTGCACAACGCGTATGGTCACGGGCGCGGGCATGCCGCAGATCACGGCCATTGCTGAAGCGGCGCGTGCCGGGCGCGAGCGTGGAATCCCGATTATCGCGGACGGCGGAATTAAATACTCAGGCGAGGTGACTAAAGCCATCGCCGCAGGCGCTAGTTCGGTCATGATTGGCTCGCTGTTTGCAGGTGTGGATGAGAGCCCGGGGGAGACAATTCTCTACCAGGGACGCAGCTTCAAGAGCTATCGCGGAATGGGCTCGCTGACCGCCATGAGTCAGGGCTCGGGCGAGCGCTACTTCCAGAGCACCAGTGACCTTGCGAGCGCTGAAATGGGGACTGAAGGTGTGGTGCAGCGGGAACGCGCCAGCCAGAATCGGCTCGCGAAATATGTTCCCGAGGGTATTGAAGGGCGAGTCCCCTATCGCGGACCTTTGGAGTCCATGGTCTTTCAACTGGTCGGCGGTCTGCGCTCGGGCATGGGGTATGTGGGCTGCGGGACGATTCAGGAGTTGCAGGAGAAAGCGACGTTTGTTCGCATCTCGGGCGCCGGCCTGCGCGAAAGCCACGTTCACGACGTGATTATCACCCGAGAGGCGCCCAACTATCATGTCGAGTAACCGCCGCGGCCGCTGGTTCTGGGTCTACGTGTGGTTTCCCGTTGTTTTGGGGATCGTCCTCATCGCGATTGAATCCCAGGAGTTCATGGGAGCCGACTTCACCAGCGGACCGCTGCGGTGGCTCTACGAGTCGCTCTTGGGACATGTGTCGAATGCTCGTTGGAATATCATTCATCACTACCTTCGCAAGACCGGGCATTTTGTCGGCTATGGGCTCATCGGCCTCGCATGGCTGCGCGCCTGGTGGATGACACTGCCGCGTTCCCGGTTCCTTCTCGACGCGCTTCTCGCGCTGTTGGGGACTGCGCTTATAGCGAGTTGCGATGAGTGGCACCAGACATATCTTCCCAATCGCACAGGCACACCTTGGGACGTACTGCTGGATTGCACCGGCGCCATCACCCTGCAACTGATCGTCTACGTCTTCATGCGGACGCTCAGGCCAAAGCGGCTGGCGCGGGCGGCTTGAGGTTTTCTCTGAACTTCAACCAAGCTGCTGGATTCGTACGAAAAAAGCGTATCGCCCCTTGAGGAGCGATACGCCGGTGGTTCAGCTTGAAAGGCTGGGAGCAGAAAGCTGCCGATTAAGCGGCCTCTTCGCCTGGCTCTTCCTTCTTGCTTTCTTCCAATTGCTTCTCGAGTTCGGCGCGCTTCTTGGCCTTCACTTCATCGCGCTTCTGGCGCTTCTCGTCGAGCTGCTTCTCAGCGCCCAAGAGTTCGATGAAAGCTTTCTCGGCGCCATCGCCCTTTTGGAAGCCGGTGCGCACAATGCGCAAGTAGCCGCCCTGGCGGTCGCCGTAACGCGGAGCCACGGTTTCAAAAAGACGCTCCACGGCCTTATCCGTCATGAGAAAGCTGAGGGCGAGGCGGCGCGAGTGCAGATCGCCCTTTTTGCCCAGGGTGATCATCTTTTCCACATGGGGACGGACAGCCTTGGCCTTGGCCACGGTGGTCTCCACGCGGTCTTCTATGATTACGGACGTGACCAGGTTGCGCAACAGAGCGCGACGATGGCTGGTATTGCGTCCGAGTTTGAATCCTGCATTGCGATGGCGCATGGTGAAACTCTCTTTCGTGAAAATCAGTTCTCAGTTCACAGTTCTTAGTTCGCAGCTAGTTCTCAGGCAATTCCGCGTGTCGGCTACTTAACTATGAACTGCGAACTGTGAACTCTGAACTGCTTTTAGAAGTTCTCTGTCTCAGTCGGCAACTGCATGTCGACCGAATCCAACGGCTCGTCTTCGTCGTCGTAGTGGTTGTAGCTGGCGGCGAGTGCGGCGGCGGGCGGAATGCTCGTCGGCCCGGGAACCGCATTGCCGTTTTCATCGATCTTCATGCCCAGCGAAAGGCCCATCTGCGCGAGGATTTCCTTGATCTCGTTCAGGCTCTTGCGGCCGAAGTTCTTGGTCTTGAGCATCTCGGCTTCGGTCTTCTGCACCAGCTCGCCAATGGACTGAATGTTGGCGTTCTTGAGGCAGTTGTAGCTGCGGACACTCAGTTCCAGCTCTTCGACGGAGCGATTGAGGTTGTCGTTACGGAGCAGGACGCGACCTTCTTCGCCACGCGCTTCCGCTTCGATTTCCTCCTCGAAGTTGATGAAGATGTTCATGTGGTCCTTGAGCAGCTTGGCGGCCAAGCCAACTGCATCGGCCGGAAGCACAGCTCCATTGGTCCACACTTCAAGGGTCAGCTTGTCATAGTCGGTGATCTGTCCCAGACGGGCAGCTTCAACCAGGTAGTTGACGCGGCGCACTGGCGAATGGACCGAATCCACCGGAATGAAGCCCAGGCCCAGATCGGCGTCAAAATTCTTGTCGGCCGAGATGTAACCGCGGCCGCGCTTGAGACGCATTTCCATGTCCAGCTTGCCGCCTTCGGAGACAGTGGCCAGATAGACATTCTTGTCCAGCACTTCCACATCGCCATCGGCTTCAATCATGCCGGAGGTGACAACACCCGGCTGGTCGGCGCGCAGATAGAGGGCCTTGGGGCCATCGCCGGAAAGCTTGAATGGAACCTGCTTCAGGTTCAGGATAATGTCCGTGGCGTCTTCGACCACGCCAGTGATGGACTGGAACTCGTGCAGCACGCCTTCAATGCGAATGGCGGTCACAGCGGCGCCCTCGATGGAGCTGAGCAAAGTACGGCGCAGCGCGTTGCCGATCGTGGTGCCAAATCCGCGCTCAAAGGGCTGGGCGCTGAATTTGCCGAATGTTTCAGTCAGCGTCTCGGCATCAACTGCCAGGCGCTTCGGTTTTTGGAATCCTCTCCACAACATAGGCTCGTCTCTTTTCCCGCGCGGCATGTACGTCGCGATGCATTTTGCGGCGGCCGCGCAAGTTCTCCTTCGGTTGAAAATCAGTGATTAGTGGCTAGTGATTAGTGGTTAGTGGTTAGAAATGCCCTCTCGGGAGTAACTAACCACTTTCCACTAACCACTATCCACTGTTATTTGCTGTACAGTTCGACGATCAGCTGCTCATTGATGGGCAGATTTACGTCCTTGCGTTTCGGCAGCGACAGAATCCTGCCGGAAAGGTTCTCGAAGCTGGCTTCGAGCCATACCGGGACCGGGTTCTGCGCAGCGTACTGCGCGCCCTGCTCCACAATTACAAGCTTCTTGGCGTTTTCGCGGATCTTGATTTCGTCGCCCACGTTCACCTGGTACGAAGGAATGTTCACCTTCCGCCCATTGACTTCGACATGTCCGTGACGAACCACCTGGCGGGCCTGGCGGCGTGAGATTGCAAAGCCGAGGCGGAATGCCACGTTGTCCAGACGGCGCTCCAGCTGCTGGATGAGCAGCTCACCGGTAACGCCGGTGGCGCGGTTGGCCTTTTCGTAGTACTCACGGAACTGGCCTTCCAGAGTAAAGTACATGCGCTTGGCTTTCTGCTTCTCGTGCAGCTGCAGGCCGTAGCCCACGATCTTGGCCTTGCGATCCTTGCCGTGCATGCCGGGGGGAAAGTTACGCTTCTCCAGCGGGCAGCGGTCAGATGTGCATTTGGTGCCCTTCAAAAAGAGCTTGGTGCCTTCGCGACGGCAAAGGCGGCATACTGCTCCGGTATAACGAGCCATTTCTTCTCCTGACTTCGGATGACGGCCGGTTTACATCCTGGTGGGACTTCGTCCCGGCCCATTGTTCTTAGTTCGTAGATCACAGTTCTTAGTTTTGTCGGCCGAAGGCCGCGCTGTGAACTAAGAACTGCGAACTGTGAACTGCTTCTTAGACGCGGCGTCTCTTCGGCGGACGGCAGCCGTTGTGCGGCACAGGCGTCACGTCGCGGATGGAGCGGACTTCCACTCCGGCCGCGGCGAGTGCGCGGATAGCCGACTCGCGGCCCGAACCCGGACCGGCGACCCGAACATCCACTGCACGCAGACCGTGATCGCGGGCCAACTGAGCGGCATTCGAGGCCGCTTGCTGAGCCGCGAAGGGCGTGCCCTTGCGCGAACCACGGAATCCCAGTGAACCCGAGCTCTTCCAGCTCAGTGTGTTGCCCACCGGATCGGTGATGGTGACGATGGTGTTGTTGAACGTGGCCTGAATGTGCGCAATACCAAATGGCACATTCTTGCGCTCGCGCTTCTTGAACTTCTTGTTTTTGCCCGCTTTTCCGGCTGCAGGCTTGCCGGTCTTCTGCTCTGGTTTCGCCATTTAGGTTTTACCTGTCGCTTTCTTCTTGCCGGCAACTGTGCCCTTGCGCGGGCCCTTGCGGGTGCGAGCGTTGGTGTGGGTGCGCTGACCGCGAACCGGCAGCGACCGGCGGTGACGGGTACCGCGATAGCTCTGGATGTCGATGAGACGCTTGATGTGCATTGAGACGTCCTTGCGCAGGTCGCCTTCAACGTTTCCTTCGTCCTCGATCACCTGACGGATTCGGTTTACCTCGTCTTCGCCCAGGTCCTGGATCTTCTTGAAGGGATCGACGTTCGCCTTCGCCAGAATCTTGGCGGCGCGGGGATCCCCGATGCCAAAGATGTATGTGAGCGCGATCCGAGCCTGCTTGTTGCGGGGCAGATCGACGCCAGCAATACGTGCCATTCTGATTCCTCTTTACTTCCGTTGTGTGCCTCCAGCCTCAGCCGGTTCGCACGGGTTATGCGGAGTGCCTCCAGAGGTTCATCGCAAGCCTTGACTCCGGCTAACTAGCCTCTTTTTCAGTTCGCAGTTCAGAGTTCGTAGTTCACAGATTCTTGACTTTGTGATTCCTCTCAGTTGAAGCAAGGCCACAACTGAGAACTGTGAACCAAGAACTACGAACTTTCCTGGAGATTCCGCAATATGCCAGCCTCAATTAGCCCTGGCGCTGCTTGTGCTTTGCGTTTTCGCAGATCACCCTGACCACTCCCTTGCGGGTGATGACCTTGCACTTCACGCAAATCTTTTTTACCGATGCACGGACCTTCATTGTTTGCTGCCCTTCCTTGAAACTCAGTAATCGGCCGTGAACTACCAGGCTCTTACTGTCATCTGTTCACTGACATCTGTTATTTGTACCGGTACACAATGCGCCCGCGATTCAAGTCGTAAGGACTCAGTTCCACAGCCACGCGGTCACCCGGCAAAATGCGGATGAAGTTCTTGCGCATCCTTCCGGAGACATGGGTCAATACCTCGTGATTGTTCTCGAGTTTGACCTTGAACATGGCGTTGGGCAGCGTCTCTGTGACTACTGCCATTACCTCAATCGCGTCTTCCTTCGACAAACTGTGTCCCAGTTCCGCCGCCGCGCTACTCGCGCAATCAGCCTGTTATGCCGAGCGTGCTACTCGGTTAAAACCCTCGATCCGGTAGCGGTCACCGCCACCGTGTGCTCAAAATGAGCGCTCATGCTTCCATCTCTTGCAACCGCCGTCCATCCATCGCCCAATACCTGGACATCCGCCTTGCCTGCATTCACCATCGGTTCGATGGCAATCACCATGCCAGCTTTCAATTTCATTCCCCGGCCTGGTTGCCCGAAGTTCGGCACCTGCGGATCTTCGTGCATATGGGCACCGATGCCGTGGCCCACAAAATCCCTCACCACTGAAAAGCCCTCGGCCTCGACGACTCCCTGCACGGCGGCGCCTACATCGCCCAGAGTCGCGCCCGGCCGAACTGCGGCAATCCCTGCGTGGAGCGACTTCTCCGTCACTGCCAGCAAACGCGCCGTGTCCGGATCAATCTTTTCTCCCACTGGCACGGTAATGGCTGCGTCGCCAAAATACCCATCCACAACCGCACCAAAATCGACCGAAACGATGTCCCCTTCTTTCAGGACCCGCTTGGACGACGGAATACCATGAACCACTTCGCTATTCACTGACGTGCAGAGCACGCAGGGAAAACCGTGGTAGCCCTTGAAGGCAGCCTTCACGCCCAACTCGCTCAGCCGCGCTTCCGCAGCTTTTTCCAGATCGAGAGTGGTGGCGCCTGGCTTCACGAGACTGCGCACCAGTTCAAGCACCTCGCGGACCACCTGGCCCGCGCGGCGCATCTTCTCGATTTCCTGGGACGACTTGACGATCACAGCCACAAAAACAGCCCTCAGTTGTAAGTTGTAAGGCTTCAGTTGTGAGTATTCAGGTGCCGGCACCGGCCACGCTGATAACTTACAACTCGAAACTAACAACTAGCTTTGCACGCACAAACCCGCCGTTCGGCTACGCTATTTGCGTAACCGCTCAACGGCGGTAACAATTCCGGGCGCGATCAATGCGATCGGCCGGTCTCCGTCCACTTCCGCAAAACGTCCCTGAGCCCGGTAATGCTCAACAACTGGCGCGGTCTGAGCTTCATAAGCGCGCATGCGCTCCTTGAAGACCTCTTCCGTGTCATCGGCTCGTTGGACCAGCACCGCACCTTCAATGTCACAAATCCCATCCCGTTTCGGAGGATTTGAGTAAACGTTGTAGATGGTCTGGCAGACAGGACAATTCCTGCGTCCGGTAATCCGGCACAGTAATTGATTATAGTCCACATGAATGCTGACGGCAATCAATGGCAGCGCATTTGCCTGCGCCGCCAGACGACCGTCGAGCCAGCTTGCCTGAGGAAGCGTCCGCGGAAATCCGTCGAGAATGTAACCGTCCGCTGTGTCGGGCTCCTGGAGCCTTGCCGCCACCATCTCGTTCACCAGCGAATCAGGAACCAACTCTCCGCGTTCCATGATCTCGCTGGCTACTTTTCCCAGAGGGGTTCCCATGGCCTTATTCGCACGCAACAGATCGCCGGTAGAGATCTGGGGAATTCCCCACAACTTAACCAGCTCCTTGGCCTGGGTTCCCTTACCCGAGCCCGGCGCACCCATCAAAAGAATCGGGCCGGGGACAGTCTTTCGACTCGATTCCCGGCCAGGTTCAGCTTCCGTCATAAATGAAGACATTACCAGGTTTTCCTTCCGCGAATGCGACCGGAGCGCGGGGAAAAGCCGTCATAGTGCCGCATGATCAGCTGCGATTCGATCTGGTTGACCGTATCCATGGCCACACCCACCACAATCAGCAGTGAAGTGCCTCCAAAGTAGAAGTTGACCCCCAAACCATGAGTAAATGCTGCCGGCAGAGTCTCAAAGAACCTGCCAATCAGGAATAGATGATCCAGCCTGATGCCCGAAATCAGAAGCGTCGGCACAAGGGAAATGATGATCAGGTAGACCGCGCCGACCAGCGTAATACGCGTCAGAATATCGTTGATGAAATCTGAAGTCCGCTTACCTGGACGAATCCCGGGGATGAACGACCCTGACTTGCGGAAGTTGTCGGCAATGTCGTCCGGCTTCATCACGATGGAGATGTAGAAGTAGGCAAAGAAGATGATGAACAGCATGTAGAGCGCTTCGTACCACGGCTCGCCGGGACGCAGCGCATCCATGATGGGGTGAATGAATCGGCTGTTCTGCGCCCACTCCGTCTGGCTCAGAAGCATGGGGGCCGACAAGATGGAGCTGGCGAAGATGACCGGCATCACGCCGCCGGAATTAACCTTCAGCGGCAGATGGCTCGATTGCCCGCCCATCATGCGGCGGCCCACGATGCGGCGCGCGCTTTGGATCGGAATGCGTCGCTCACTGCGCTCGACAAACACGATGAACGCCACCACCGCGATCATGCCGATCAACAACGCAAGGACCGCGATGACCGTGAAGGATCCCCACGCGTCAGTCTGAATCTTCTGCACCAGTTCGGCCACGCCGCGAGGCAAACCGGCAACAATTCCGGCAAAAATCAGCAGGCTCATGCCGTTGCCGATTCCGCGGTCGGTAATTTGTTCGCCCAGCCACATGATGAATGCCGTACCGGTGGTCAGGGTAAGGATCGTCATCAGGTTGAAGCCGATTCCAGGATTGAGTACCAGGCCCGGTTGGCGGGTGAGAATGGCCGCGATGCCGATGGACTGCAAGGCGCCCAGGATCACCGTCATGTAGCGTGTCCACTGCGTGATCTTCCGACGGCCCAGTTCGCCTTCCTTCTGGATGCGAGCAAGGGGTTCATAGACCACGGTGAGCAGCTGAAAGATGATCGAAGCCGTGATGTACGGCATGATGCCCAGGGCAAAAATCGTCATGCGCCGCAGGTTGCCGCCGCCAAACAGATCCATCAGCCCCAGAGCCGAGCCGCTTTGCTGGCTGAACAACAGCTCCAACTGATGCGCGTCAACTCCCGGCGTGGGAATATGCGAGCCCAGACGGTAAACAGCCAGAATGCCGAGCGTGAACAGTACCCGCCTGCGCAGGTCGGGAATCCGGAAGATATTGAGAAACTTCTCAAGCATATTGATTCATCCGCTTCAGGGCGTTTTGCGCCACTCGAACTCTATCTGACAACAATCTTACCTGCCGAAAACCCACCGCAACGCGCTACCGCTCACTAAGCAGCAGCTGGTGCGGGCGCGCCACCCAGGATTACAGCCTTGCCGCCGGCCTTTTCAATCTTCTCGATTGCAGATTTGGAGAACTTGTGTGCATGGATGGTCAGGGCTGAGGTCAGCTCGCCGGCGCCAAGAATCTTGATCAGCGCCCTCTTGCTCGAGGACAGGCCGAGCTTCTTGTAGCTGTCGAGGGTGATCTCGGAAATTTCGATACCTTCAATCTGCTCGACGATCCGTTCCAGATTGACCACCGTGTATTCAGTGCGGAAGATGTTGGTAAAGCCGCGCTTGGGCAAACGGCGATGCAACGGCATCTGGCCGCCTTCAAAACCGCGCATCAGGCTGGTGCCGGTACGCGAGCCCTGGCCCTTGTGGCCACGAGCTGAAGTCTTGCCCATGCCGGATCCCATACCGCGGCCGACACGCTTGCTCCCGGTATTGGCTTTCCTGGGAGCGCGTAAATTTGAAAGATTCTTTGCCATGATTTCCTCGCTGTAGCGCCAGAAGGGTTGATCCCTGCCGACTCGCGTTAGTGCAGTTCGTAGTTCTTAGTTCGCAGTTCCAAGTCCCGGATTACAGCATTGGTCGAGGACACTTTTCAACTTTGAACTATGAACTGAGAACTAGTTCTCGATGATGCGGACCAGGTGCGGAATTGCCTTCACCATGCCGCGTACCGATTCGTTATCCACGCGCTCAACAACCTGGTTGAGCCGCGTGAAGCCAAGCCCCTTCACCACCAACTTGTGCTTGGTGGGCGTCGAGATGGCTGAGCGGTAATACTGAATGCGAATCTTCTTTGTTTCGGCCATGTCTACATCTCCTCGACAGTCTTGCCGCGCATGTTGGCCACTTCAGCCCGGTCGCGCAACTGGATAAGGGCGTCAAACGTAGCCTTGATCACGTTGTGCGGGTTGGGCGAGCCGAGGCTCTTAGTTAGAACATTCTGTACTCCCGCAGAGGTCATGACCGCGCGCACAGCGCCGCCGGCGATCACGCCCGTACCTTCAGGAGCCGGCTTCAGCAGTACCTGGCCCGACCCGTAACGGCCGAGTACCTGGTGAGGAATCGTCGTCTCGGTCAGGTTGATGCGGAACAGGTTCTTCTTGGCCGATTCAATTCCCTTGCGAATTGCCTGGGGAACCTCCTTTGCCTTGCCCGAACCGTAACCCACCACGCCCGAGGCGGAATCGCCCACGACAACCAGCGCGGCGAACGACATATTCTTGCCGCCCTTTACCACCTTGGTCACACGATTGATGGCCACCACCTGATCCTTCAGGTTGTACTGGTTGGCATCGAGTTTCTTCTTCAAGATCGTCATTGCTCTCTCTTTTCAGTGGCTAGTGATTAGTGGTTAGTGATTAGCTGTCAGATTCTGCCTATTCGCCAAGCGACGCATCGTTCACTATCCACTGACCACTAGTCACTAATCACTGTTCTTAAAACTCCAGGCCCGCCTCGCGAGCCGCATCGGCCAGCGCCTTGATGCGCCCGTGATAGAGGTAGCCACCGCGATCGAAGACCACCTTTTTGATGCCCTTTTCGACAGCCTTCTCGGCAACTTCCTTGCCGATCTCTTTCGCCGCCGCGATGTTGCCGCCGGTCTTCAACTTGATGGTCGATGCTGAAACCAGCGTCGTCCCTGTCTGGTCGTCGATTACCTGCGCGTAGATGTTGTTCAACGAGCGGTAAACGTTCAGCCGCGGCCGCTGCTCAGTGCCTGAAAGCTTGGCCCGGATGCGTGCGTGAATGCGCTGGCGAATTGCGTTTCTCTTGGTCTGCGTAATCATTGGTCTCTCATTCCTATCAGCGGAGTTGCCCTGCGACCCCGTTCGGTTGATATTCAGTTCGTAGTTCTTAGTTCACAGTTCGAAGTTCAAGGCGGCGAACGCATCTGTGAACTACGAACTAAGAACTGCGAACTGTCTTTCTTACTTCGAGCCCGTCTTGCCGGCCTTCTTCTTCAGCTTCTCGTCCGAGTAACGCACGCCCTTGTTCTTGTATGGATCGGGCTTGCGCAGTGAGCGCATATCCGCCGCAACCTGGCCGACCTTCTGTCGGTCGATCCCGGTAATGGTCAGATGGGTCTGTTTCGGATCGAGTGCGGCCTCAATACCAGTCGGCAAAGGAAATTCGATGGGGTGCGAATAACCGAGCGTGAACACCACCATGCCCTTGCCCTTCAGTTCCGCGCGGTAACCGATGCCAACGATGTCCAGTTCCTTTTTCCATCCGGACGTAACGCCATGAACGGCGTTGAAAACCAGGGCGCGCGTCAGTCCGTGCACCGCGGCATGCTTATCCGTGTCGCGATTCACATGCAGCTCGTTTCCCACTGTCTGGAGCGAAATGCCTTCGGCGATCAGCGCCGAAACTTTTCCCTTGGGGCCTTCGACCAGGACCGTGTTGCCCTCTACCTTGTACTTGACGCCCGCGGGCAGCGGGATAACTTTTTTACCAATACGCGACATTGATTCAATCCTTCAAGTGGCTTGCGAGTCCCGAAAAGCAGTTGTCAGTGATCAGTTGTTAGTGATCAGTTTCAACACCCCATCGTTCCACTGCAGCCGGGCCGGACCAGAGGTCCGGCAGTTCACAGTTCTTAGTTCGAAGTTCTTAGTTTCAATCCCGACGCCTGCGGTAACTGTGAACTACGAACTGTGAACTCGAAACTGCCTCTTACCAAACTTCGCAAAGCAATTCGCCGCCCACGCCTTCGCGGCGTGCCTGACGGCCGGTCATCACGCCCTTGGGCGTAGTGAGAATGGCGATACCTAGACCACCCTGGACGCGCTTGATCTCGTCGCGGCCAATGTAAACGCGGCAGCCGGGGCGCGAGATGCGGGCCAGATCGCGGATGGCTGCTTCAGTGCCGCCGTACTTCAGATACACGCGGAGAACCTGCTTGCCTTCCTCTTCCTGGGTCTTGTAGTTCGAGATATAGCCCTCCTCCTTGAGGATGCGGGCAATCTCGGTCTTCAGTTTCGAAGCCGGTACATCCAGCTTCTGGTGACGCGCCCGGATCGCATTCCGGATCCGCGCCAAAAAATCTGCTACTGGGTCGGTCAGACTCATTCCTTCTCCTTCATTCCCCGTTCGTCCGCCTTGCGGAAACCAGCGGGAATGCGTACTACAGTTCTTAGTTCACAGTTCTTAGTTCTTAGTTCCTCATTTGTCGCTGGTGGCCAAATTCTGAGACCGCAACTGTGAACTATGAACTGCGAACTGCGAACTGCCTCTTGCTACCAGCTCGACTTGACGACGCCGGGGATCTCTCCCTTGAGCGCCAGTGCACGGAAACACAAGCGGCAGATGCCAAACTTGCGCAGAAACCCGCGCGGCCGTCCACAGAGTTGGCACCGGTTGTGCTTGCGGCAGCTGAACTTCGGCTTCCGCGCGTCTTTCACTCTCTTTGCAGTAGTTGCCATAAATCCCTCAAAAACAGTTCTCAGTTCTTAGTCCACAGTTTCAAGTTCCAGCTTTACTGCGAACTATGAACTGCGCACTACGAACTGCTTTATGCCCCCTGGCGGAATGGCAGGCCGAAATGCTTCAGCAATGCCCGCGCAGAATTGTCATCCTTCGCCGTCGTCACGATCGTGATGTTCATGCCCTTCATCTTCTCTACCTTGGAGTAATCGATTTCAGGGAAGATCAACTGGTCGCGCAGACCAAGCGTGTAGTTGCCGCGCCCGTCAAAACTCTTCGTCGAAACACCGCGAAAATCGCGTACCCTGGGCAGAGCGGTCGAGATCAGGCGATCGAGAAACTCATACGCCTTCTCGTTGCGCAGCGTGACCATGGCTCCAATCGACATGCCAGCCCTTACCTTGAAGGCCGCAATGGACTTTTTTGCCTTCGTGGTCACCGGCTTCTGACCGGTAATCTGGGCCAAATCGTTCACCAACGGATCAAGCAGCTTCGTATTTTGTGTTGCCTCGCCCAAGCCCATGTTGATGACAATCTTCTCAAGCTGAGGAACTGCCATCGGATTATCGAGGCCCAGTTCCTTCTGGAGCGCCTGTTTGATTTCCTTGTGATACTTCTCTTTCAATCGTGCTGCCATTGGTTTCGCTCTCTTTCTTCCGGCCCTCGGAGTGGATCTACATTGACCCGTTTACCGTTGCGGAAGGGGTTGGCCGTCCGGCTCGCTGCCCGGCCCGGCGTTGGATCCCGCTACTTCTTTGTCGGAAGCGCCTGCCCGCACTTCTTGCAGACGCGCACTTTGGTGTTGCCATCCACTTTGTAGCCCACACGTACCGGGCCACAGCTGGGGCAAACAACAGCAATGTTCGAGACGTTAATCGGCGATTCCTGCTCCGCGATGCCGCCCTTGGTCCGCTGTCCCTGCTTGCTCGAGACCGTCTTCTTCACGATCCGGACGTGCTCCACAAGAACCGTGCCCTTGTCGGGGAACACACGCAGCACACGGCCCGTCTTGCCCCGGTCGGAACCTGTCAGCACCTTGACCGTATCATTGCGATGAATATTCAAACTTGGCATCTTCTTCTCCAAATGCAGTGGTTAGTGATTAGTGGTTAGTGATTAGCTGATCCATGCCACACTTGGCATTTCAACAGAACTGAATCAAACGGCCACTTCTACAATCCCACTGACAAGAAACTAACCACTAACCACTAATCACTAGCCACTGCTTCTACACCACTTCCGGGGCGAGCGAAACAATCTTCAGAAACTTCTTCTCGCGCAATTCGCGGGCTACCGGCCCAAAGACGCGCGTGCCGACCGGCTCGTGATCATCACCGATCACAACAGCGGCGTTCTCATCAAAGCGGATATACGTACCGTCACGCCTGCGATACTCTTTGCGCGTGCGCACAATAACCGCCTTTACAACTTTGCCCTTTTTCACTGTGCCGTCAGGCGAAGCTTCCTTCACTGCCGCAGTCACGATGTCGCCAAGGCCTGCCTTCTTGCCCAGCCCGCCGCCCAGCGGAAGAATCACTTGCAGCTTGCGCGCGCCGGAGTTATCGGCCACCGCGAGCATCGTCCTCATTTGCACTGCCATGGTTGTTCTCCTTACCCGCCAGCTCTAGTTGGCAGCCTTGACTTCGCCCCGAATTGCCGCGTCTTCGATCTGGCCCAGCGTAGAACGCCGAACAATCTCTTCAAGAGACCACCGCTTCAGCTTGCTCAGCGGCCGCGTCTCGCGGATACGCACCACATCCCCCATCCGCGCGGAACTCTGCTCGTCATGGGCATAAAACTTCTTCGTTGAGCGCACAATCCTCTTGTACTTGGGATGGGCCTTGCGCATTTCGACCTCGACCACGATGGTCTTCTGCATCTTGGTCGAAACCACCTCGCCAACCTTCTCGTTACGCCGCGCGCCGGTCGTCGGCGCTTGCACTGCTTCGATAGTCGCCGTCATTTAGCGTGCTCCCTTCACTTTTGTAGCCTTGGCTTCCGGCACAACGCCATCCGCAGCCGCGCCGCGAACTCCGAGCTCACGTTCCTTGGCCACAGTCTTGATCTGCGCAATCTCCTTGCGCAACTGGCGGAGTTTCTTCACGCCGTCATTCTGTCCCAGCGACACCTGGAAGCGAAGCCGAAACAGTTGTTCGGCGGCCGTCTTCTCCTGGTGCGCCAGCTCTTCGTTGCTCAAACTGCGAATCTTTGCGAGTTCCATCTCTACGTTTCTCTCTCCGGCGCTCACGGCCATCTTGCCAACAGCCGAGTTCGTCAATCTTCAACTCCGGGCCTACTTCACCGCGGCTACTACCTTCTCAGCGCCCGGCCGCATCACGAACTTCGTGCGGAGCGGCAGCTTGTTCGACGCCAGCCGCATGGCTTCCTGCGCGATCTCCGGAGCCACCCCTTCCATCTCGAAGAGGATCTTGCCGGGGCGAACGACTGCTACCCAGTGGTCCAGCGCGCCCTTGCCAGAGCCCATTCGAACTTCAGCCGGCTTCTTGGTAATCGGCTTGTCCGGGAACAGGCGCAGCCAGATCTTGCCACCGCGCTTGATGAAGCGGGTCATGGCGATACGGCTGGCTTCGATCTGGCGGTCGGTAATATAACCGCACTCCAGCACCTTCAACCCGTATTCACCGAACGACAGAGAAGAACCACGCCACGCCTTGCCACGGCGCTTGCCCTTCTGCTGCTTGCGGAACTTCACCTTCTTTGGCATCAACATAACGAAACCCTCTTCAAACCAGCGATCAGCTCACAGCTGACAGCTAACAGTCTTCTTACCCGTGCGCAACCCAACCTACTGTCAGCTGTTCACTGTCAGCTGTCAGCTGTTCTTAAAACACGCCCGAACCAACCGCAGGTGTCTGGCGGCGCTTCTGCTCGTAAATGTCGCCGCGATAGATCCAGGTCTTTACGCCAATCACGCCATAGGTTGTGTTGGCTTCCGTAAACCCGTAATCGATATCGGCACGGAGAGTGTGCAACGGCAAACGCCCCTGCAGATACCACTCCGAACGAGCGATTTCATTGCCATTCAAGCGGCCCGAAACACGCACTTTGATTCCCTTGCAACCGAAACGCAGCGCGGAGTCCACGCTCTTGCGCATTGCCCGACGGAAACTCACGCGCTTTTCAAGCTGCAGAGCGATATTCTCCGAAACCAGCTGTGCGTCCAGCTCCGGCTTGTTCACTTCAATAATGTCGATGAACACGTCGCGGTTGGTGCGCTTGCCAAGCTCGGTCTTGAGCTTCTCGATCTCCGCGCCCTTGCGGCCGATAACAATACCCGGCCTGGCTGTGCGGATCAGGAAGCGCAGCTTGTTGCCTGGCCGTTCGATTTCGACCGAGCTCACGCCCGCAGCCTTCAACTTCTCGCGCAGCTCAGCCTTGAGCTTCACATCCTCGACCAGGAGCTTCGCATAGTCGCGCTCTGAGAACCAGCGCGAACGCCATGGCTTGTTCACTCCCAGCCGGAATCCGTAAGGATGGACTTTCTGTCCCATATGTTTCCTCTCAAAACCTCTAGGCCTTCTTGCTGGCCTTTTTCTTCGTTGTTGCACTCTTTGCAGCCGGAGCGGCTTTGGCCGGTGTTTTGGCCGCTTTCGCTGTTCCCGCAGTCTTACCCTTGGTCGCCTTGGCAGCAACCGGCTCTTCAACCCTGGTCACCAGGCTGGAACCGCCATTGCGCTCAGCAACCGAAAGAATGATGTGCGTCAAGCGGCGCTGGTAGCGGAATGCCCGGCCCATAGGCGCAGGGCGAACCCGTTTCATGCGCGGTCCGTCGTTGGCCAGGGCAAGCTTGACGTAGAGATTATCCACGTCCAGATCCAGACCCTTTTCGCCGGACACATACTTGGCGTTGTCTACCGCCGAGGTCAACAGCTTGTGGATCACCGGAGCGATCCGCTTCTTGGTGAAAGCCGCCGTCTCCAGCGCTTCCTGAACTCCCCGGCCCTTGATCAGGTCGAGCACCAGGCGCGCCTTTTGCGGCGACACGCGCTGGAACTTGGCCTCGGCCCGGTATTCCTTTGTCTCGACTGCCATTGTCTCTTCCTCAATCTCTTAGCTGATCACTGATCGCCGACCACTGATCACTACATTTCTTAACGCGGCTTGGCGCCGGCCTCTGCTTTGCCGCCCCCGCCTGTATGTCCCTTGAAGGTGCGGGTTGGTGCGAACTCACCCAGCTTGTGGCCCACCATGTTCTCAGTTACGTACACCGGAACAAACTTCTTGCCGTTGTGAACAGCAATTGTGTGACCCACAAATTCGGGGAAGATCGTCGAACGCCGCGACCAGGTCTTCACTACCTTCTTGTCGTTCGCCTGGTTCAACACCTCGATCTTTACCGTGAGGTGCGCATCCACGAACGGGCCCTTCTTTGTCGAACGTGCCATCAGTCTCTCCCCTACTTCGCCCGGCGGCTGACGATGAATGTATCGGTCCGCTTGTTGTTACGTGTCTTGTAGCCGCGTGTCGGCTGGCCCCACGGGGTCACCGGATGACGGCCGCCGGAAGTCTTGCCTTCGCCGCCGCCGTGCGGGTGGTCCACCGGGTTCATGGATACGCCACGGTTGGTCGGACGAATGCCCTTCCAGCGATTGCGGCCTGCCTTACCAATGGCCACATTCTCATGATCGGTGTTGCCGACCTGCCCAATCGTCGCCAGGCATTCAACCAGCACTTTGCGGGTCTCGCCAGAAGGCAGCTTCAGAAGCGCATAATCGCCTTCTTTGGCTACCAGCTGCGCCTGCGCACCGGCTGAGCGCGCCATCTGCGCACCCTTGCCTGGCCGAAGCTCAATCGCGTGCACCGTGGTACCGGCAGGAATGTTCTTCAGCGGCAGAGCGTTACCGATCAAAATGTCGGCATCAGGGCCGGAACTGACCGTCGCGCCAACCTTCAGCCCGACAGGCTGAAGAATGTAGCGCTTCTCCCCATCCGCATAATGCACCAGCGCGATGCGCGCCGAGCGGTTGGGGTCATATTCGATGGTTGCAACGCGTCCGGGAACACCGTATTTGTCGCGCTTGAAGTCGATCAGGCGCAACTTCTGCTTGTGACCACCGCCATGGTGGCGGATGGTCAGGTCGCCCGAGTTGCGGCGTCCGCCTGTGCGCTGCTTGACCACCAGAAGCGGCTTGTGCGGCGTGTCCGTCGTCAGGTCGTCGTTGACCAGCGAAGTCTGGAAGCGCAGCGTCGGCGTTATCGGTCTGTATGTCTTGATAGGCATCGTCTTTTGTCCTGAAGCGCCGGGCCTGAACAACTCAAGCGCCGCGCTCCCCGTTTCTCCGGAACTCAACTTCTTACCGAGTCCCGATAATCCTACTTAGCCCGGTCTTTACCAGTCCCTATTCCCTGGTCAAAGGCCCTGCTTCTTACAGATTGCTCACGTACTCTGGCAGCTTCTCGCCGGCCTTCAGCCGAACATAAGCCTTCTTCCAGTCAGGACGAAAGCCTGCAAATTTGCCCCGGCGCCGTTCCTTGCCGACCACATTCGCAGTGCGGACCGCGGAAACCTTCACCTTGAAAAGCGCCTCCACAGCCTGCTTCACTTCAGTCTTGGTGGCCTCGGGAGCGACATCAAATACCAGCGTCCCCTCGGTCTCCTTTACGCTCAATCCCTTTTCGGTAATCAGCGGGCGTCGAATCACGGTATAAATTGTGGGCATTACGCTGCCTCCGTCGTTGCGGCGTGCTTGCGCCTCTCAGCAATGCGTTTCGATGCGTTCTTCTCGAGCATCTCGGTCAACTGCTCAATCGCGGCCGTCGAAAAGATGGCCCGCTCATAGCGCAGCAGATCGTAGGGGTGAACCTCATTATTGAGGACCAGTTCCACACCCTTCAGGTTGCGCGCACCCAACAGAAGTCCCTGGGTCAGAGTCTTGCCGTTCTCAACCAGCAGCGCAGTCCGCGTCACGTTCAGCTTATCCAGCGCCTGGCGATAGAGCTTGGTCTTCGCTTCCTTGATCTCGAGCGAGTCAACAATCGTCAGCTTGCCGTCGGCCAGCTTCGAAGCCAGTGCCGAACGCAATGCGCCCAGCAGCTTCTTGCGTGGGAAGGCGTAATCATAACTGCGCGGTTTAGGTCCGTGAACCGTGTAGCCATGGCGCCACAGAGGAGAGCGAACCGAGCCGATACGCGCACGGCCCGTGCCTTTCTGCTTCCAAAGTTTCTTGCCGGAGCCAGCGACCTGCGTGCGGCTCTTGGTGGCGGCGGTGCCCTGCCGCAGCGAGGCGCGGTAATGCTTTACCGCCTCCCACAGCAGAGCCTCGTTCACCTGGTCGGGCGCAAACAGTTCGTCCGCCAGCTCGATCGAGCCGACTACGTCCCCGTTCAGATTCAATACATCCACGTTTGCCATCGTCTTCTTCTTCTGCCGGACTGCATCTCCGGCTATCAATCTTGTGCGCCACAAGGCGCTTATGCCTGGACGGCCAGTCCTACTTGCGCTTGGCGCTGGCCTTCTTCGAAGCCTTCAACGGATCCACGGTGCCGGATCCTGCAAAGCCACGGCGCTCGCGCGGCGGAGCCTTCGCCTTCGAAATCAGCACATACCCTTCGCGCGCTCCAGGTACTGCACCCTCAACCATCAACAGATTCTCTTCCAGGTCGATACCGCGGATGCGCAGGTTCCTTACTGTGATCTGCTTATCGCCCATGTGGCCCGGCATGCGCTGCCCGGGAAACACGCGCGACGGAAAGCTGGAGGCGCCGATGGAGCCCTGCACCTGAAACATGTGTCCGTGTGACTTGGGTCCGCCGCCGAAACCGTGCCGGCGAACAACACCGGCAAAGCCACGCCCCTTGGAGGTTCCGATGACGTCAACGAACCGAGCTTCGGAGAAGATGTCGACCAAAACGCGGTCGCCCGCTTTGACTGCCAGCGTGCCTTCAGCATCCAGCTCGAGCGCTACTTCTTTGATCACCTTTACCGGTGGCGCTTCGGTCTTGGCGAAGTGGCCCGCCTGCGGCTTGGTGACATTCTTATTCTTTACGAACTCGACCAGTCCGATTTGTGCGGCCTCATAGCCGTCGCGCGCCAGTGTCTTCAACTGCGTAATCACGCAAGGCCCTGCCTGCAGCACCGTAATCGGGTGCACATCGCCCTTTTCGTCGAAGACCTGCGTCATGCCGATCTTTTTTCCGAGAATCCCTGTAACTGCCATGTCTTCCTCACCTCATCATGCGGAGCGGTTTGCGCCGCACTGCCGGAATTAAAACCAGTTGTTAGTGGTTAGTGATTAGGTCTCTTGCGCTAACCACTAATCACTACTCACTATTTTTCAAACGCCTTGATCTCGACATCGACGCCAGCTGGCAGGTCGAGCTTCATCAGCGCGTCCACGGTCTGCTGGGTCGGCTCGAGAATATCGATCAGCCGCTTGTGCGTGCGGATCTCAAATGCCTCGCGCGATTTCTTGTCCACGTGCGGCGAACGCAGCACGCAATACTTGTTCTTCATCGTCGGCAAGGGAATTGGACCCGCCACCGTTGCTCCGGTGCGCTTCGCCGTTTCCACAATCTCGCCGGTCGAGGTATCCAGCACGCGATAGTCGTATGCCTTCAACCGGATGCGAATTCTCTGTCCTACCATGTGCTTCCCTTCAGTTCGCAGTTCTTAGTTCGTAGTTCACAGTTCTTAGCCGATTACCGAGCCGCTTCTAACTGCGAACTCTGAACTAAGAACTGTGAACTGCGAAATTACTTCACAATTTCGCTGATCGTACCCGCGCCCACCG
>Ga0302200_10000590_pt1 | contig 36415 bp, 36 predicted proteins | sample II_Bog_N3_1_FD_194585 | JGI IMG/M metagenome (GOLD analysis project Ga0302200, IMG submission 194585) | Peat permafrost microbial communities from Stordalen Mire near Abisko, Sweden - II_Bog_N3_1 | ecosystem: Environmental > Terrestrial > Soil > Wetlands > Peat | place: Sweden: Abisko...
ATTGACGCGCTACAGTTGTCAGCCGGGACGAATGCCCTAGCTGTAGTTAGCCATGAACCAGAAGAGTCAAGCACGATACCGTCGGAAAGTACTCAAGTCCGGGATTCCTCAGGGTCGCGACCGGTCGCAATGCCCCGAAGGGGACATACACGACATAAAGCTTTGGCGCGACCCGCGAAAACAGAGCGGCTACGAAGTAAACGCCTCAGATATGGTCGTGAGAGATTGGTCCGTTATGAGAGCCCCGGCTGCGGCAAGTGCAAGGCGAGCCAGCGCGGGAAGCGACCTCACTCCGGCTTTCTTCATGATCGAGGCTCGGTGATTCTCGACGGTGCGCTGACTGATTCGGAGATCCGCAGCTATATTCTTGCTGGGGTGACCGGCGAGAACCATCTCCATGATCTGGCGTTGCCGACGGGTGAGGCAAGCCAGGTGATCGGCGGCGTCTTTGCGCCATTCCGTGAGCTTTCCTGAGTCTTGGGATGACTCCAGCGCGTGCTTGACGCCAGCGAGAAGTTCGATACCGCGGATCGGCTTCTCGAGGAAATCTGTCGCGCCGGCCTTCATGGCCTCGACCGCCATCGGAACATCGCTCTGTCCCGTTATCATGATAGCCGGCACCGAATGGCCCATGCTTTTCAACCGCTTCAGCAGATCCAATCCACTTATACCGGGCAGATTGGCGTCGATCAGCAGGCAGGCGTTGCGTCCAGGATGGTAGACATTGAGAAACAATTCGCCGTCCTCATAGTCCTCCACGAGATGGCCGTCTTGCTCCAGCATGCTACGAATCGCCCAGCGTACGTCGCTGTCGTCATCGACAACGTAGACGACGGACGCCGTCGTGGCCGTCGAACCAAAGGACGCCGTGGAAGCATTTTCCGAGAAAGCTACCGCGGGAACAAGGCGCTCAATCGCGGCGGTCAACTCCTTCAGGCTCGCCGGCTTATTGAGATGTTCGCATTCCTGCGCGGCGATGTCGCGGAGGGTCTTTGTCGAAATATCGCCGGTCAGAATAATGACCGGCACGGGGCGGTGCAGCCTCACGCGTAGCTCGGCCGCCACCGCGAGACCGTCCATGCCATTCGGCAGATTGAAGTCTGAAATAACCAGGCCTAGCTGATGTGCGTCTCGCCCAATCATGCTCAGGGCTTCAACACCGTCACTCGCCGTCACAACCTGATGACCTTCCGCGCTGAGACTGATCTCGAGGAGATTGCGCACTTCCGAATCGTCCTCGACGATCAGAATAGTCCTCGGCCGTTCTGCATTAAGTTTCTTACTTCGAATGTCGGGCATGCTTCCATCGCGAGCCGTCGTCACGCCAGCAGCTTGCTTGACCCAGATCGAGAAGACCGACCCTTTACCGAGTTGCGATCTCATTTTTACCGGATGGTCCAGCAGGGCTCCGAGCCTTTTCACGATTGAGAGGCCAAGGCCAAGGCCGAGACCTCGGTCTCGGGCCGCATTATTAAGCTGATGATACTCTTCGAAGACTTCCTGAAGCTGGCTCTCCGGAATTCCAACACCGGTATCCCAAATCTCGATGCTTAAACTGCCGTTCCGACGACGGCATCCGACCAGCACCCGCCCACGCTTGGTATATTTGAGGGCGTTCGAAACAAGATTCCGGATCATTTGCTCGAGCAGACGGGGATCACTGCAGACCGATAGCGTACAGGGCAAAAGATGCAGCGCAATGCGCTGCGCCTCCGCCTGATACGCGAGGTCTGCTGTCACCCGCTCAAGCAAGGCATCGATCCGAAACGTTTCGAACTTCGCCGTTACGGTCCCAGCCTCGATCTGGTTGATGTCGAGCAGCGCGTTCAGCATTGCCGACATGGCGCCCAGAGTTTGATCAAGCCGGCCGACTAATTTCTGAGCCTTTTCGCCGACTACGCTCTTCGCCAGAAGTTCCTGGAGTAACACAAGCGTCTGCAGCGGCTGTCTGAGATCGTGACTTGCCGCAGCGAGAAATCGCGATTTCGCGATATTGGCGGAATCCGCCTGCATCCTCGCATATTCCAACGCTGCGGTCGCTTCCTTCTGGTGACTAATGTCCGCAAAGGTGATCACAATGCCCTCGATCCTCTTGTCCTCGTTGCGGTAGGGCAATGTACGGCGAAGATACCAAGCGCCGCTTCGAGTTTCAATTTCTCGCTCGATCGGCTCAAAGGTCCGAAGCACTTTCCTGGCATCGTTCATGAGCGCTCCGTCGAGAGCTAAAGAGCTCAGTCCCTCGAGTGGGCGACCGATGTCGTCGGGCGTCACATTGAACATCAGTTTGGTCGCCGGTGTAAAAAAGCGGATATGCAAATTCACATCGAGAAGGATCTTCGCGACGTCGGTGCTGTACAAGAGTTTTTGCAGTTCGTTGGCTGTCATGTGTTGTCGTTCGATCGTCTCGGAAGGTCTTCCATTGATTGCGGTGACGGGCTCCATACTTCCCAGGTGGTATCCGCTATTGCCGAGCAGCAATTCTGTTCTCAATTTTGCCCTAGCTACCTGTTTCCCGTGACTTTGGCCTCCCGCCAATTCTTTGCTTTCGACGGTGCGGAAGCTGCGTTTGACTTTTTTCGGCGATAATCGTTCGACCTCAACGTCGAGAGATACAATCGGCGGAGAAGGAGCAAGCCTCGAAGAAAGGCGTATCCGCTCAGACGAACTAGATCTAATCGGCCGCATCGTAACGCCTCACTTTTCTGATCTGATCTGGGAATTGGGGCATGGCGCGGCCGACTCTGCCGTTGGGATAGCCTTGGCCCAAGCCTTTCGGGGCCGCACAACCGTTCACGCTTGCTAATGCGTTAAAAAAACAAAGAAAAGCAGCGAATGTTCCCAACGCCGAAGGCATTTCCTTGCAACTTGGCCGCTCGCCAGACTTGCGTTCGAGCGCATACAGCGTTGACCCAGGCTCAGTCTCACTATGAAAGATGAGCAAAATTGCTCACCCCCGCGCGCGATTTTCGATTCGGACCTTCACACCAAGCGCGCAAGGGCGAAATCATCAAAGAATCTCCAAAAGCTACCTCCCAGAACCCGTGCAAGCAGGCACGGCGTCCGTCTCCTGGCTGTCCTGCCTGATCCAGCAATTTACTGGATGCGGGGTCGCCACGAGAGATCGTCAGACCAGACATAAATAGTAATGGCCGCCAGGCACAGCACGAGGCCGACCCAGAACGCCGGCGAATGATGAATTCGCCTCCAATTGCGTTCATTAGCGGCGGGTAAGTTTCGATCGTGATCTTCGCTGTTCATCAATGCATCCGCCCGACGGCGACGTGTCTCATATCACCTCTTAATCTCATAAAGTCTCAAATCACGAGTGAGTAGTTTCCGAGGCTATCTCGGCGGGATCATTCCAACCTAACTTCGGGTCGAAGATCGACGCTAAGAGGATCGCAACGGTCGAGTTGTCCCTTGGCATGCGCCCGGTGACGATATGGGGGATTAGGTGCTCAATCTAGATCACCCCTCAAGGAGAATTTCGATGGAAAACCCCGATACGGTCATCGCCGTCTTCGCTGATCATTCCGCGGCTGAAGCGGCGATCAAGAAGCTGACCGGCGCCGGCTTTGACATGAAGAACCTCAGTGTCGTCGGCAAGGGCTACCACACGGACGAAAAGGTCATCGGGTTCTACAATGCCGGGGATCGGATCAAGTTCTGGGGCACCCGCGGAGCATTCTGGGGAGGCTTCTGGGGCCTTTTCCTGGGGGGTCTGTTCGTAACCGTTCCCGTTGTCGGACAAGTTGTCGTGCTCGGGTATCTCGCCGCAATTGCGATCGGCGCGATCGAGAACGCGGTGCTGGTAGGCGGGATAAGCGCGCTCGCAGCAGCGCTCTACAGCATTGGCGTGCCGAAAGACAGCGTGATCGAATATGAAACCGCGTTGAAAACCGACAGCTTTCTGGTGATGGCTCACGGCCCAGCGACGGAAATCGCTCGAGCCAAGGCGCTCCTCGGTACCGTCGATCCCTCTCGCATCGATGTGCATACGAGTACCAGAACAACGGAACGCGCCGTCGCCGCAGTCGGCTGATCCGTTTGGCGATACTTATGTCAGATCCGTTTTCGGGAACACAAGGAAATTTCAGGCCATGAAGCTATTGTTCGCACCGATGATGATCGGAATTCTCGCCCTCGCCGGCATGTCGCCAGCGGTTGCCCAATCGAAATCCGACCAGGGCACGTCTGTCGGGGTCGCCACCACCCGTGGTTCGACGACCGAAAGAAGCAGTTACACGCAACACGCGCAGGACGAGATGCGAATTTGGCAAAAAAAGCTGCATGACTTCGATGCGAAGGTGCAGGTCAAGGCCACGGACGCACAAGCGAGCGCGTCGAAAGATTTGGACGACGCATGGACTGAGACCAAGAGCGCGTCCAGTCAGTTGGAAACGGCTGCCGAGGCAGACTGGGACAGCGCCAAAGCTTCCTTCAAGAAGGCATCCGACAAACTTACCGTGGCCTGGCACAAGGTCAATCCCGCGGACAAATAGCCGAGAGCTGGGCCAAGAGAAAGGTGTCGAATCCGGGTTTGAGCAAGGTAGCCGGTAAGGAGCGAGTTTTTTCCTCGTCCGTGTGTAACCTGCACTTTGGCGCATTGTGCCGTCGACCGCTCTGCTTGACATCGGCATCCATCCGAATTGAACCGCCTGCCGATATTCGATTCGGGATCACTTCCATTATTCTGAAAGGAGCAGCGTCATGTTGTTCTCGGATTCATACCTTTTGTACCTCACCCCCGCTCTCCTGCTCGTGGCCTTCATCATGATTGGTGCAAGCGTGAGAATCCTGCGCGAATACGAGCGCGCCGTCGTCTTCACGCTGGGCCGGTTTCAGAGGGTCAAAGGCCCGGGCCTCGTGCTCTTGATTCCGTTTTTTCAGGAAATGGTGAGAGTGGATTTACGCATCCAGGTCATCGAAATACCGACCCAGGATGTGATCTCTCGCGACAACGTTTCAATGAAGGTTGATGCTGTGCTCTACTTCAATGTCGTCAATCCCGAACGGGCGATCATTCAGGTTCAGCACTATCTCCCCGCCACGAACATGCTCGCACAGACGACCTTGCGAGCAGTACTGGGGCAGCATGAGCTCGACGAGATGCTATCGGAGCGAAAAAAACTCAGCACCGATGTGCAAAGCATTATTGATAGCCAGACCGAGACCTGGGGCATCAAGGTGAGCAACGTCGAGATTAGGACCGTCGAACTGACAGACAACATGGTGCGCGCTATCGCCAAGCAGGCGGAAGCGGAACGTGACCGTCGCGCCAAGATTATCCACGCCGAAGCCGAGTTCCAGGCTTCACAGACCCTCGTCAACGCGGCGAAGATCCTCTCCAGTATTCCGGCCGCCATGCAGCTCCGCTATCTCCAGACACTGGCGGAGATCGGGGCCGAGCAAAACTCGACCGTCGTCTTCCCCATGCCAATCGACATCATCAAACCGTTCCTGGAACTGATCGAGAAGCCGGGCAAGATAACCGGCACGAATGGCGTCAATACCAGCCCAAGTGCGGAGAAAACTCCACTAAACGCCTGACATACGTTGACCTCGCGCGCGGAAACTCGCGGGATGCCTGCGGCCGGCACCATCCCGAGCATGTTTGTGAAGCCATCACGACATTGCTTTGCGCCGGCTGTTTCATCACCAAAAAAAGGGTTTCAAAATGCAAAAGCAATGGACGCTTGAAATGCATTACCCGGGCGACGGCAAGGATTCGCTGATCACCACCGACCGGTTCGACGATTTTGCCGAGGTCGAGCGAAAAATGAAGCTGAACCGGGAAATGATATTTTTCATCAAACCGCCGACCGATCCCTTGGCGGAGGACTTGCGGTTGCTTGACCATCTCGAAGCGTCCGGATTGAAAATCGAGCGATTGTAGACGCGGAAGATGGGCTCTTACGAGAACAGGGCATCCACTGCCGCTTCGTCAGCTCCTGCCGAACCCACTGCCCCTGACCTTCCCGAGGCCGCTCCCTGGACCGGCAATTGGTCTCACTTGATGGCCGCATGGCTTTTTGGGGCGGCCGTACTCGCCGGCCTCGTCACCTTCATCATGCATTTTGGCACCTTCGAAGTTTTCATGGCGAAGCTCCGCGGCGCCAATCCGCCCTGGCTTGCCGCAGCCGTCGCTTGCCAGTTAGCGACCTATGTCAGCGCAGCCGCTGTCTGGTTTCGCGTCCTCGATCGGGCCGGGTCGCCGCTGCCATTCGTGAGTCTCCTCAGGCTTGCGTTCGTTGAGCTTTTCGCCGATCAGGCGGTCCCCACCGGTGGGCTCAGTGGCAGCCTCATGGTCGTACGCGGCCTGATGCGCCGCGGGGTTGCTTCCGCGGTCGCCGTCACGGCGCTCTTCATCGCTGCAATTTCCTATTACGCCGCCTATTTCCTGGTCGGCTTGCTTGCTTTCGTCGTGCTTTGGCACAGCGGCGACCTGAACGCCGCTTGGCGATCGCTGTTCATCGCCTTCGCGATCGTTGTCGCGAGTCTGGGGATGACACTTTTGTTCCTGTCGCGGTCGCGAGACACCCTCATTCCCGCTGGGATCCAGCGTTGGCGGCCATTCGCTCGATTGGCGAAGATGCTCAGCCAAGTTCGCGTCGATATGTTGCGCGATCCTCAACTCATCCTCGAAGTCGTAACTCTGCAATTCGGCATCTTCCTCCTCGATGCCGCGACCCTTTGGTGTACGGGCCGGGCCGTCGGCCTGAGCGTAGACGTCGGAAGCACCTTTATGAGCTTCATACTTGCGTCCGTGGTAGCCACCCTTTCGCCGATCCCGCTCGGTCTTGGCTCCTTTGAGGGAACCTGCACCGGGCTGCTTCACCTCATGGGCGGAGGCCTCGAGGCGAGTCTCGCCGCTACCCTCATCCTGCGAGGTCTCACCCTTTGGCTCCCGATGCTCCCGGGTCTGGTTATGATCCGCCGCGAAGCGATCAAACCCGCGACAATCGGGAGCGCGGCAGGCTAGACGTTCAGCGGACCGCGCCGCCGGTACGAACGGCAGTGTTGAGCCGCAAGATTGCCACGTGCCGACCGCCATGAGCGGGGCAAGCTGGCTTTCGCAGGGCAGGCTTATCTTGTGGTACGCACCACTTCGCGCAACTCCGTCAGCGTACTGCGAATGCCGTAGAGCTGGTCGAGCAGGTTCAGAATCACCCCCACCCCTTCATCATTCACGCCAAGGTCCATTTGGAGATCGCGGATAAGGCGCGCGCGGGCGACATCAATTTCCGAGAAACTCATTTCGGCGACCGAACCGCCGGGGATCAGCCACTCCTCCTCGATCCATGCAGTCAGCGTGTCATGACCCATGCCGGAGAGCGATAGAAATTCCTGCGTGCTGAATTTCATGTCGCCACCGCCTCACGGGGGTTATACGTTTTTCCGCTTTCCCAACCCGAGATAAATGCCTCGAGTTCCGGGTCGGGTTCCTTCGGCAGCATGACTTTCAGCTTGACGAACTGATCGCCATGACCGCCGGCATGATTGGGGGCGCCCTTGCCCTTCAGGCGCAACATCGTCCCGGTGTTTGACCCTTTCGGCACGGCCATTGTTACTGCACCGGTCGGCGTAAGAACCTTGATCCGGGCACCGAGAACGGCCTCCGTGAGGGTAACCGGCAATTCCAGATAGATGTCGTCGCCCTGACGCGTGAATGAACGATCGGGCCTGATTTCGACTTCAATGAGAGCATCCCCGAAGCCGCCCTTGCCTGATCCGGGCGCACCCTTGCCGCGCAATCGCAGGACTTGACCCTCAGTGATGCCGGCTGGGATGGCCACGTCAAGCGTACTGCCGTCGGGCAATGTTAGCCGCTTGTTCGCACCGGCGATCGCCTCAACAAATTCGATTGGAAGCCTGTACTCGAGATCATGCCCGCGCCGGTTTGCCTGCGCCCGAGCGCTGCGTCTCAAGAGTTCAGCGAAGCCGTCCTCCGAATCCATAAAATCCGTGAAACCAGAATTGTTCGCATAAGGATGATCCTGTTCAGATGATGCAAAATCCCTGTAATATTTCTGCCGAGGGCGTTCGGCGCCCGCGGCGTCAATCTCACCATTATCGAATTTCTTGCGCTTTTCAGCGTCTCCGACCAGGTCATAGGCCCCGGCTATCTCCTTAAATTTCTCTTCGGCTTCTGCATTGCCGGGATTGAGGTCGGGATGCAGCTTTTTTGCGAGCTTCCGATAAGCCTTTTGAAGATCTTCCGCTGAAGCTGTACGGGCGACCCCCAAAATTTCGTAAGGATCTTTCACTGCCGGCTCCGATCCGCTAGTTGAAGTGCTTATTGTCCCGCCGCCAACGCAGCGGCTCGCCTGGCGCTATTTCGGACAGTTATTCACCGAACCACGGTCCCTAAGCCACGACAAGTTGTGCCGCTTGGGTCTTGTTATGACTGTCCTCTGTACGAAAAGCCGAAGATACGGCCTCATCCACGCGATCAATCCAGACGAATTCAAGCTGTTTGCGAACCTCTTCCGGGACATCGCCGAAGTCCCGCTTGTTGCGGGCCGGCAGGATAACCCGTTTGATGCCGGCCTGAGCCGCGGCGATCACTTTCTCCTTGATGCCGCCCACCGGCAAAACCAGGCCCCGCAGACTGATCTCCCCGGTCATCGCGGTATCGCCGGGTATTGCCCGTTCAGTCAGTAACGAAATGAGCGCCATGAACATTCCGACGCCGGCGCTCGGTCCATCCTTGGGAACCGCTCCGGCCGGAACGTGAATGTGCAGATCACTTTTCTCGAAAAGCCCAGGATCGATTCCGAGCGACACGGACTGGTTCTTGACGATGCTGAGCGCCGCCTGCGCGCTCTCTTTCATGACGTTGCCGAGTTGCCCCGTCAAAATCAGTCTGCCGTTTCCGGGCACCCGGGTCGCTTCAATGAACAGAATATCACCGCCGACCGGCGTCCAGGCGAGCCCCGTGACAACACCGGGAACGCTGATGCGCATCGCAACCTCATTCTCGAACTGAAGCGGTCCCAGAATGGAAGCGAGATCAGTTGATTGAATGCAGATCGGGCCGCGTTGTCCTTCCGCGATTTGTACAGCTGCGTGTCTCATGACTTTGCCCACAGTACGTTCAAGGTTTCTTACGCCGGCTTCTCGTGTGTAGTGTTGAATGATTTCGCGCAATGCCCCATCGGAAATCTCGAATTGACCTGGCTGCAACCCGTTGGCCTCCATCTGGCGGCGCACCAGATAGCGCCGGCCAATCTCGGCCTTCTCCGTCGCCGTATAGCCCGCAAGACTGATGATCTCCAGCCGATCCCTCAGCGGACCAGGTATCGTATCAAGAATATTGGCGGTCGTTATGAACACGACTCGACTGAGATCGAACGGAACCGCGAGATAGTTATCCCGAAATGTGTTGTTTTGCTCCGGATCGAGCACCTCGAGCAACGCCGCAGACGGATCCCCGTGAGCGCCAGAGCCCAGCTTGTCGATCTCATCCAGCATCATGACACAGTTGCGCGTCCCGGCCTTACGCAGGGCCTGGATGATGTTGCCGGGAAGTGCACCGATATATGTACGCCGGTGGCCTCGGATTTCCGCCTCATCATGCACGCCGCCAAGGCTGACCCGCACGAATTTGCGGGACATGGCCCGAGCTATCGACTGACCCAGCGAGGTCTTGCCCACACCGGGTGGCCCAACAAAGCAGATGATGGGCGCCTTGCTTTGGGGGGCCAGCTTACGAACAGCGAGGTATTCAATGATCCTGCGCTTAATTTTGTCGAGACCATAGTGATCCTCGTCAAGAATTCGACGAGCCGCAACAATATCGATTGGATCTTCCTCAGGTAACCTCCATGGCAATTCGATCAGACAGTCCAGATAGGCGCGGATCATTCCGTATTCTGCGGCAGCATCCGGCATGCGCTCCAGGCGTCGCAACTCCTTACGTGCCTGCTCCTCCACATCTGTCGGCATCCCCGCTTTGGCAATAGCATTGCCGATCTCGGCGATCTCGGCTGCTTTGCCTTCTTCGCCTTCTCCCAGCTTCTTCTGAATCGACGCCAATTGCTCGCGCAGAAGTATTTCGCGCTGCCGCTCGTCCAGCGTTACCTTGGTTTGCTGGCCAATCTCTTGCGAGAGACGCAATACTTCGATTCGATGGGCAAAACTTCGGGAAACTTTCTCCATTCGTGCAGCAACGTCGATTGTTTCCAGAATGCTCTGCTTTTCCTCGGAATTCTCGTCCATGTAGGACGCGACAAGATCGGCCAATGCGCCAGGTGAATTCGCCGATTGAACGGCCTCCACCAGCTGTTGCGGCGCCTGCGGCAGAAGCTCCAATGCCTCCAAAGCCTGGGTACGAAGATGCAGGAAGCGAGCTTCGATTTCTGACGTCAACGGGGTTACGCTTGTATCTGGAATTCGCTGCACGCGCGCCACAAGAAACGGCCAGCCGTTCAGAAACTGAAGAATCTCAAAACGCTCTTCACCTTGACACACGAGATGGTGCGAACCGTCGGGCCCTGTGACGTAGCGGATGATATTGGCGACCGTACCCATGCGATAAAGATCGGTCGCAACGGGCTCCGCAATCCCGGACTCACGCTGCATCAAAATTCCGACTTGCCGTTGATTGCGCAAGGCGTGCTGCGCAGCCGCGATCGATCGCTCTCGCCCAACAGTGACTGGTATCACCATCCCGGGAAACAGAACGAGATCGCGGACTGGAATAATGATTAGCGCGTCCGACGGCGGGCTTGCAGTAACTGCTTGCTCAACTCCCGCGACCGCCTGGACGCTTTCCGTTTCATCCATGGGACGCTCCAGCCTTATCCAAGGTGATGAGAAGGCAGCCATCCACTGCAGATCGATGAACGCGCTGGTAACGCCCGGCGGGAAGTCGTATTCGTCGTTCAAACCTACCCTGCGGCAATTCCAGCCGGTGGATGACGGCCGTCCGGAGCGGGGAAGGAAGGATGCGAATTCCGGTCACCAAGAGATCTTCATCATCAATTATCGCTTCAACGTTTTCCGGGCTCACGCCAGGCAAGGCTACGAGAACCAGTACCTGGAGATCGGTCTCGAGAATATCCATCGGAGGTTCCCATGAAGGTCCCGATCCGACAGACCGCCGAGGTCGAAAGATATGCTTGTGAAGGCGCTCCGCCTGCACAAGCACTGCGCAGGCCTCCGCCCACATCCAATCAGGATAGCTTCGGTTCATCATTCCACCTGGGAAGACATTTGCTCCCGCATATGCCAATTTATAAACATTGATGGGGTCCTTGGATGCTTTTTTCAATCTGGATTAAGCGAACCCGGGACATGCGAGAGTAGCGTCGCAGGACGAAGGCCATCTATCCGACGAACCAATAAAACCATCTACGGCCCCGTCGACGTCATTTTCGGCAACGCCGGGACCTGCATCCGTGGACGCCTAGGCCGACTTCTTTTTTCCCGCCTCGTCATCGACCTCGGTGAAGTCCGCGTCGACGATATTTTCTTTGTTGTTGTTCGACGGCCGGCTAGAATTGCCAGAGTCATCCTGCGATTGCGAGGAGATTGCTTCATTCAGCTTGATTGAGGCTTGAGCGAGTTCATTTGTCTTCGCGGCAATTGTTCCGGAATCCTCTCCCTTGAGGGCTTCCCTCAGGCCGGCCATGGCATCCTCGATCGCGCGGCGCTCGGCATCACCGACCTTGGATCCGTGTTCGGCAACGGTCTTTTCGGTCGAATGCAGAAGGGCCTCGCCGTGGTTCTTGGCCTCCACCCCCTCTTTGCGCTTCTTGTCTTCGACCGCATGCACTTCAGCGTCTTTGATCATTTTGTCGATATCGGTTGCGGATAAACCACCAGAAGCCTGGATTTGTATTCTCTGCTCTTTGCCGGTACCTTTGTCCTTTGCCTGGACATTGACGATGCCATTCGCATCGATATCGAACGTAACCTCAATTTGCGGCGCGCCGCGCGGAGCCGGCGGAATGCCCATCAGGTCGAACTGACCGAGCACCTTATTATCGGCCGCCATCTCGCGTTCGCCCTGGAACACGCGGATCGTGACGGCATTCTGGTTGTCTTCGGCGGTTGAGAATACCTGGCTCTTCTTGATCGGCACCGTTGTATTTCGCTCAATCAGGCGCGAAAATACCCCTCCTAGTGTCTCGATGCCAAGAGAGAGCGGGGTAACGTCGAGTAAGAGCACGTCCTTGACGTCGCCCTGCAGCACCCCGGCCTGAATGGCGGCGCCGATGGCGACCACCTCATCCGGGTTAACGCCCTTATGCGGTTCCTTGCCGAACAACTGCTTTACGATTTCCTGAATCTTCGGCATGCGCGTCATGCCGCCGACGAGAACGACTTCGTTGATTTCTGCTGCCGAAAGTCCTGCGTCCTTGAGGGCGTTTCGGCAGGGTTCGACGGTTTTCTGCACGAGATCATCCACCAAGGCCTCGAATTTCGCGCGGGTGAGCTTGATCGCGAGGTGCTTCGGTCCGGCTTGATCGGCGGTGATGAATGGAAGATTGACTTCCGTCTGCGTCGTCGAGGACAATTCGATCTTGGCTTTTTCGGCAGCCTCCTTGAGACGCTGCAAGGCCAACTTGTCGCCGCGCAGGTTAATACCTTGCTCTTTTTGAAATTCGTCAGCCAGATAGCCGACGAGGCGCATATCGAAATCTTCACCGCCAAGGAAGGTATCGCCATTGGTGGACTTCACTTCAAACACGCCGTCGCCAATCTCAAGAATGGAAACGTCGAACGTGCCCCCGCCAAGGTCATAAACAGCGATTTTGCTTTGCGCCTGCTTGTCGAGGCCGTAGGCCAGCGCTGCCGCGGTCGGCTCATTGATGATGCGCAGCACCTCGAGGCCGGCAATCTTACCCGCGTCCTTGGTTGCCTGACGCTGGGCGTCGTTGAAGTAAGCCGGAACGGTGATCACTGCCTGATCGACCTTTTGGCCGAGATGGGCTTCGGCGGTCTCTTTCATCTTCTGCAAGATAAACGCAGAGACCTGCGACGGGGAGTAGGTCTTGCCGTCAGCCTCCACCCAGGCGTCACCATTGGAGGCCTTCACGATCTTGTAGGGCACCAGGCCCTTGTCCTTTTCAACCATTGGGTCGTCATACCGACGGCCGACAAGCCGCTTCACCGCGAAGATCGTATTCTCGGGGTTGGTTACGGATTGACGCTTTGCCGGCTGACCTACCAGCCGTTCGCCATCTTTTGTAAACGCGACAATAGATGGTGTAGTGCGCGTCCCCTCTGCGTTTTCGATAATATGGGCCGTCTTGCCATCCATGACGGCGACGCAAGAATTCGTCGTGCCGAGGTCAATACCGATAATTTTTCCCATGATCCAAGCCTTCCATCTAATACAATCGGGCGCCGTCGTTGAGACTCGCTAGAAGCGCCCGCGCAGGAGGCATGTCGCCAAGACCGAATTGGTGGTTCAAGACAACTGCCTTCGCACGAAGGAGCACATTCACACAATATTTCCGGCAATATCTGCCGCCCTACGATTCAACTAGGTCGAGGCTGGACTTAGCCATCACGCATGCACGAGCGACAGGCTCGGAAACTACTCATGCCCGGATAGCCGCTCGGCGAGCGGCGCCCCCGTCACAAATGCGCCGGTGATCGGCTGGGATTTCAGGTTCCAGATAGTAGTGTTCAAGGTGGCCAATATTGACCAGACTTTCTTGGACAATTCGTCAAAGACGCGTTTCGCTGGCAGCACTTTCCAGATCGCTGTAGGCTCCTACTACGATCAGCGGAACCTTTTCGCATAAGAGAACTTTCCTCTGACATGACACCGGCAGCTTCTCATCCGGCACGACAAGGTATGCAAGATGTCTGCTGATGGACGCGGTGTGCGAAACAGGCCGCCTGTTGTTTGTTACCGGCAAGTGGATTGAGTTCCGTACCCCTTCTGGGCGAGGCGGCTCATGGCGACACGCTTGAGCTTACCCCGAGCGGCTCCTGGACGGCTGGTTACGCCACGGCTCTTGAAACTCTCTTCGATGTCGTTTCGCCCGAGCTGCAACGGACGAAAGGTCTTAAGATTGACATGGCCGGCGTCCGCGAGCTCGACACGCTCGGCGCATGGTTGCTGGAGAAAATTTGCCGGCTCGCGCGGGCATCCGGTCACCCCGTTGCCGTCGTCGGGGTCGCCGACCGCTATGCGGGGCTGATTAAAGATGTCAGTCTTGTCAACCGCGACAAGCCTGCGGGCCGGCCACAGCAGAACCCTTTGCTTGCGCGACTGGAAACGGTTGGCCGCTCGACATTCAGCGCCGTCAAAGACGTTTCGGTCTTTCTGCAGATGCTGGGAGCGCTGGGAGCGGCCGGATTCGGCGTCTTGCGGCGGCCGCGATCGCTTAGATTCACTTCTGTGGTCTTTCATCTATATCAAGTTGGCTGGCGCGCCATCCCGATTATCGCCCTCGTAACCTTCCTGATCGGCGCCATCATCGCCCAGCAGGGCATCTTTCACTTTCGAAAGTTCGGCGCGGAATCCTATGTCGTCGACCTCGTCGGCATCCTGGTGCTGCGCGAGATCGGCGTCCTGATTGTCGCTATCATGGTCGCCGGACGGTCCGGCAGCGCCTACACGGCTGAGCTTGGATCGATGAAAATGCGCGAGGAGATCGATGCCCTGTCGACCATGGGCCTCGATCCTGTCGAAGTCCTTATCCTGCCGCGGATTATCGCGCTGGTCTGCGCGCTGCCGATCCTGGCTTTCATCGGTGCTATGTCTGCTCTCTATGGCGGCGGCCTGGTCGCCTGGTTGTATGCCGGGATGAGCCCGCCGATCTTCATTGCCCGGCTGCATGAGGCCGTTTCTGTGACCCATTTCGAGGTTGGAATAATCAAGGCCCCCTTCATGGCGCTCGTGATCGGAATTGTCGCATGCAGTGAAGGACTTAGGGTCAAGGGCAGCGCGGAATCCCTGGGCTCGCAAACGACTGTTTCAGTCGTGAAGTCGATCTTTCTCGTCATCGTGCTCGACGGCGCCTTCGCCGTCTTCTTTGCCTCGATCGGAATGTGATGGCCGACGGCGCATCAGACCAGTTTGCTATTCGGGTTCGGGATCTCGTGGTGGGATTTGGCCGTCAAATCGTCATCGACCATCTCTCCCTCGACGTTCGAAGGGGTGAAATTCTCGGTCTGGTCGGCGCCTCCGGCGGCGGCAAGACTGTGCTGATGCGGACGATCATCGGACTTCTTCCGAAACGGAGTGGCCACATCGAGGTCTTGGGAGTCGATATCGACAGCATCCATGACCGCAGTCCTCACAGCGCCGGTACCCGCTGGGGCATCCTGTTTCAACAGGGCGCGCTTTTCTCGTCACTGACGGCGCTGCAAAACGTCGAGTTTCCGATGCGCGAGAAGCTGGTCCTTTCCGACTCGCTGATGAATGAGATTGCGACCGCCAAGCTTGAAATGGTCGGCTTGACGCCAGAGGACGGCGACAAGTTTCCTTCCGAGCTGTCCGGCGGAATGACGAAGCGGGTCGCGCTGGCGCGGGCTCTCGCGCTCGATCCCGCCATCGTGTTTCTTGACGAACCGACATCCGGTCTCGATCCCATCGCGGCGGGCGAGTTCGATGAACTCATCAAGACATTGCAGGCGACGCTTGGGCTGACGGTCTTCATGGTCACCCATGATCTCGCCAGCTTGAATACGGTTTGCAACCGTGTCGCAGCACTCGCTGACGGTAAAATCGTGGCCATCGGCACCATGAGCGAATTGCTCCGTTCCGATCATCCATGGGTGAAGGCCTACTTCCATGGCAAGCGCTCCCTCATGATGCAACCCGAAGCGAGTTAGATACAATGGAAACGCGTGCTCCCTTTATCATCGTCGGCGCTTTCGTTCTGGCGGCGATCGCTGCGGTCTTCGGCTTCGTATTCTGGCTCCATAACACCGCCGGAACTGGTTCCCGGACAGTCCACCATGTACAGTTCAATGGACCGGTCTCAGGGCTATTGGTCGGGGCCGCCGTATTGTTTGACGGTATTCGCGTCGGAGAAATCACCCATCTCAGCCTGGTCGCGGATAAGCCGCAGCAGGTGGACGCCACCATCGCTGTGACATCGGGCACGCCGGTGCATGCCGACACGAAAGTTGGTCTCGATTTCCAGGGCCTGACCGGCGTGCCGGTAATTGCGCTGGAAGGCGGCAAACAGACCGGCGTGTCAACCGCGACACAGACGCTCGTCGCCGACCCGGCGGCCGGTCAAAGCATGACACAGGCGGCGCGGAATGCGCTGTTACGCGTCGATTCCGTGCTCGCTGACAATGCGGAGCCATTAAAAAGCACGATCGCTAACCTGAAGATATTCTCTGCGGGTCTAGCTAAAAACACCGGAGGGCTCGATGGCATCGTCACCGGCATCGAAAGGATGACCGGAGGCGGCGCCGCGGTGGCGCCGAAACTTGCCTACAACTTGCGTGCCCCCGACAATTTCCCGGACCCCAGGAAGGCAATCAAGGGACAGATCGCCATTCCGGTGCCCACGGCGGTCGTGATGCTTGAGACACAAAAGATGCTGTTTTCGCCCAGTCAAGACGATCCTGATTTCCAGACCTTTCAATGGGCTGACAGCGTTCCACAACTGCTTCAGGCGAAACTGATCCAGAGTTTCGAGAACTACGACATTGCGCACGCACCCCTACGTCCAATCGATGGCCTGGAGGCGGATGATCAGCTTCTTATCGATGTCAGAACTTTCGAGATCAAGACCGATCCAAGCTTGACCGTCGAGATCGGATTCTCGGCGCGGATTATCGCCAAGAACGGCCACCTTGTGGCATCTCGCGTCTTTCAGCAGAGCCAGAAGCTCGATAAGCTCGATCCGCTCTCCGCCGTCGCCGCATTCAACGAGGCCTTTGCGCGCATTGCAACCGATCTGATCACCTGGACAACCGACCAGCTTTAGCCGCCGAGCGGACCTAACATGTATTCCTCCATATCACTTCATATGGGCGCTACGATTTTCGCGTACTGCGGATGACGTTAGCCAAGCAATTTTTGCTCAAGCTCACCTAAGGCCTTGCGCACTTCCGACAAGATGAGCCGGTCGGCTGCAGCCTGATCGATATCCGGCACATCCCAATCAAAAATCTTGCGATACTTCTCGACCATTTTCTTGACATCGGCGACTATTTCGGCGCGATGACCCTCCAATTCCCGCTCTTCGATCCTTGCCACTTTCAATTTTCCGTTTGCTGTTGAGCCAAATACTTGCGGAAAAGCGCTCCGCATATCCAGGACCGTGGCGCGGCGTCTTTGCCATTTTGAAGGTGACAAATCCGCACCTAGGCATTCCTCGCAAAAACGACAATTCAAGGCGCGAAACGGCACCCTAATGAACTCTCGGTCAGCGATAGACGCACAAGACCAATGGTGGTCAGGCCACTTTTGACCTAAAGGGTTCGCGAACGGCGATCTTTTTTGCTCAGTCTTGAAACCTTTTCAAGCGTTTCGCAGTCTGACTCTTGGCGCTTGCGCATTTCCACGCCACGTCGGCTAGCTTGGGGTCCTGAACAGATTATCCCGCCATCGCCTTGCCGGACACGTGGAAGCGCCTGCTGTTCACCATCTGCAATTGGGATGATTCGAGCCTAGGTAGTTTCCGACCCTAATACCAAACCTCGAAATCAACGAGTTTGATCCGTCAGGCGGCCGGTCTGGCCTCTTTCACAGTTGGAGATACAGGCATGCCCGCCGCCGTCACGAACAAGATCACTGAGCAGTCCGTCTGGTTCATCACCGGTTGTTCCACCGGCTTCGGGCACGAACTGGCAAAGCAGTTGCTCGGCCGCGGCAACATGGTTGTCGTGACGGCGCGCCATACAGAGGCGCTCGCGGCGTTCGCCGGCAAGGAAAATGCGCTGGTGCAGAAGCTGGATGTGACCGACCCGGTCGAGATCACCGCTGCGGTGCGGGCGGCGGAGGCGCGCTTCGGCCGCATCGATGTGCTCGTGAACAATGCCGGCATCGGTTATTTTGCGGCGGTCGAGGAAGGCGAGGACACGGAGATCAGGCGGATGTTCGACATCAACCTGTTCGGCCTTGCTGCGGTGACCCGCGCCGTGCTTCCCGGCATGCGGAAGCGGCGGCAGGGCTTTATCGTCAACTTCTCGTCCATCGGCGGTCTGCGCTCGTTCCCGGCGATCGGCTGGTACAACGCCACGAAGTTCGCGCTCGAAGGCCTGTCGGAAGCGCTGTGGCAGGAAGTCGAACCGCTGGGAATCCGGGTCATGCTGGTCGAACCGAGCGGCTTCCGCACCGACTGGGCCGGCCGTTCGGCCGATGAAAGTACGGTTCAGATCCCTGACTATGCGGCAACGGCGGGAGCCGGACGTGCTGGAGTACGGGCCGCCTCCGGCAAACAGGCCGGCGATCCGGTGCGGGCGGTCGAGGCGATCATCAAGGTGGTGGAAGGGCCCAACCCGCCGCATCACCTGCTGCTCGGCAACGACGCCTATGACGGCGCCATTGCCAAGCTCGCAGAGCTGAGAGCGGATTTCGCGAAGTTCGAGGCCGTCAGCCGCGGTGCGGACTTCCCGAAGGGCGATAGCCGGAAGGCTGCGGCGCACCACACGGGCTGAAACCGTCCAGGCCGGCGGATGCGCGATTTGAAGTTGTGATCAGGGTGTGCCCGGATGACAGCAGTTTCGCGAATCCAACCTGACGACGACGAAAAGGTACCTCTGGTCTTGGCATGGGGTTTAAATTGTATTCATGAACGATTTCCCAGTGCCCACCTCCACGGCGATCGCAGAAGGCGCCGTCTTGACGCCGGAGGACTGGAGCCGCTCTCACGATCGAATGCGCGTACTCCAGGCGCGTCAGACCAGCCAGCGGCCGAAACTGTTGTGGCTGCTGACTGGCCCCGGCATTCTTGTGATGCTCGGCGAAAACGACGGTCCGAGCATGCTTTCCTACGCGGCGAGCGGCGCAACCTATGGCATCGGCTTCTTTCTGCCATTCATCGTCGTGACGTTCCTGGCCGCGTTCGTGGTCCAGGAAATGTCGATGCGCATCGGCGCAGTCACCCATCGCGGCTATGGCGAGTTGATATTCCAGCGATTCGGACCGTTCTGGGGCTGGATGTCAGCCACCGACCTTGTTCTGACGAACCTGATCACACTGATCACTGAAGTCATCGCCGTCAGAGTCGGAATGGCTTTTTTCGGAGTACCGCCGCTCCTGGCTGTGGGCTGCGCCGTGGCGCTGGTGGCTGTAACCAGCAGCGGAGCGCGCTATTGGCGATGGGAACGAATGGCTATGGCGCTGGCGTTGTTCAACTTGCTATTCGTCGCAGTCGCAGTTCTTTCTCGTCCATCGCCCGGCCAGTTAGTGAATGCCTTGGTGACATGGACGCCTCTTCCAACGGGCTCCTTCCAGGGCTTTCTATTGATCCTCGCGTCCAACATTGGCGCGACCGTGACCCCATGGATGCTTTTCTTCCAGCAAAGTGCATCAGTGGACAAGGGCTTGACGCCCAAGGACATCCCGCAGGGTCGGCTGGACACGGCGATCGGAACCGCGCTCGCTGCACTGGCAGGTTGTGCAGCATTGGTCGCCGCGTCAACGCTGTTCGTCCACCATGTCGATTCGGGCAGCCTATTGGGTGGAACAGGATACGCTGAAGCACTTCAGCCGCTGATTGGAACCTTTGGCTCTGGGCTGTTTGCACTTGGCTTGATCGAGGCTGGAGCGGTTGCCATGCTGACCATCTCTGCCAGCACCGCATACGCGGTTGGCGAGGTACTCGGCGGCAGCGCCCACAGCTTCAACCGGACCATCCGCCAGGCACCGCTGTTTTACGCAGCCAATATCGGGATGGCCGTGTTCGCTGGGATCATCGTGCTGATTCCCGGCATGCCGCTGCTCGCAATAACCTTGAATGCAAATCTGCTGGCGACCATCTTGATGCCAGCCGCCCTGGTGTTCCTGCTGATTTTGGCAAACGACCGGGAAATCATGGGCGCGCGGGTCAATTCTCGCCTAACAAACACATTCGGCGCCCTCATCGCCCTGCTCGTGACCCTCGCCGGCAGCAGCTATGCGATCGTCGCCTTCATCAATTCGCTTTCCAATAAGGCAAGCTAACGGATGTCACCAGATGCAACCAATCGATAGACTATCGCACGGGCACCCCGACGAAGAGCTCATACAGGCATTGGAGCCCGACCAACTTGTTTCAGAGACATCGAAACCGCTGCCGCGCTACCAATTGAATCAAATTGCCAACGCGGCCTTATGGCTGCTTCGGATATTTGTGCTCTTGATGACGGCGCTCGTCGTCTATGCGTTCGTGAAAGCTCTCCCTTAGCATTGGTCGGTCCGAGACTGGCTCACCGCCCGCTTTCTCGGTTGAGATCATCTTTGGATCGGCGCAGCACCCAATCGACGATAATCGATCGAGCCCGCGGTCAGTCAGCTTCGTCGAGGTACGGACGTGGCTCGCTAAATCCATGCTGACTTGCAAATCGAAGAGCATCGACGATCAGCTTTTTGGCCTGCCCAGGCGCATCGTCGTGGGTATAGTCAAGCCCCAGCAGAGAGGCGAACGACTCGACATCAAGTGTTTCGAGCTTGTCCGCGAGTTCTTTCGGATCCATTGACCTTCCTCACAGGTAGACCACCGCATTAGACGCCTATCCGCTGGAAAGCGGCCTTAGCCGGAAATTTCCTGTTTCCTTTGCAGAAATTCCTCGCGATTGATTTCTCCGCGCGCATAGCGCTCTTCGAGAATATCGAGACCAGATGAGCGGCGTGGCGGCTGCGACCGTCCGGCGCCGGAATACGATGGCGACCGCATGAACCAAATCAAACCAACGACAAGCGCGACGATAACCAGAGGCCAGATGATCATGCCAAATGCTCCGCCGCCCCATCCGCCCATCATGCCCCAATCGCGCCCATATCCCCACATCATCGTTCAGTTCCATCTGTTTGCTGAGCATTCGGACTGGGCGACCGCCTCTTCATCCTGCGACCGGAATAGCCAGCAGCCTGTTCGATCCATTGTCGAATGTTGTCACGTATGGGGGCAATGCGATCACCGATCGAAGAATGCGAACTGGTGGTTCTAATCACGCTTCTCCCTCATCATATTTTGACGGAGACGGCTGCACGTCACTTGCTGGATCCGATGCAGGAAACGAGCCCCCGATCAGCCGCGCCTTGAGCTTTGCATCGATTTCACGGTCCGCCTTGATCGCCTCAAGGGACGCTTCCGAGTACTTGTCAAACGGCGCAGGATCGAATTTATCGCTCATCTAAATGGTCCTCTCCCGGGTTTGGCGCATGAACGTCCGGACTGCCAATGGCCGGAACTAGTTACCTTTCGTTCAGACCCGCGCGACCGGACTTCGATCACCATAATAGTCATTGAAGTGGTTCTCGTAAGCGCGGTCCACCACCGTGGAGGCGTCGTAGGTTGGGCTGTCCTTTACCCGCTGTCGAGCGACCCTCAGGTTCACCATCCTGTTCATCCAATCGATGTCCTTGATCGAACGCGGTGAAACAAGAATCTTCCTGCCTGGCCACCAATTTCGGGTATCGACGACGAGATAGTGAATGCCCCAGTCGGCGTCTTCCACCAGAAAATCCGCGACGTGCCCGATCTCGCCATCGCTGGCATGGATGTGGTAGCCGGTGACGGATTTGACGCTGCGCAGATGCAGATCATTATGCTCCTGCTCTTCAGCGGCTATCTCTTCCGCTCGGCGCAGGGACTCTCCGTAAGGCACCGGCGTCATGTTACCGGCTCCCCAACTATAACCGCCCATGTATAGGCCGCTGCTCCAATAGGGATTCCAGCCATAGTAATCGTAGGTGTTGGTCTCCATCTGCCTCGACACCGGTAGATCGGTATCGACACCCGGGCTGTCTTTCACTTGTTGCATGGTCAGCCGTACCGAGAACTGGTCTCCGATTGGGCTGAAATGACCCAATATGGAAGGCGGCAACAGAACCTTACGGCCGGAGAGCCAGGAGCCGGTATCGATCACCAGCCAGCGAACCAGCCACGTTTCGTCGTCAAACAAGAAATCGGTCACTCGGCCAAGCTGGCCGTCAATGGCGCCGATCGTATATCCGATGATTTCCGATGAGTTTCTCAACATAGCTCGATTCCTTCGGTGTTTTCGCGTGTCGTCGATCGACTGTGGAAAGTGATGCAAAAGTCACATCAATTGCTGCTTTTCTGGGAGAGGTTAGCCTTCCAGTAAGTATCGATTTTCGGACTTTCCTGATTGAACTGTTCGGTTGTCATGGATTGGTCGTGGGCCACCTGCGGTGCGTCACTCATGGTCTTCCGCGTCGCGTCAAGGACCAGCAAATTTGCTTTCGGCGTTACCTTGAAATCCTCCCAGGGAACCGGAACATATTTTTCCCCGATCCCGAAGATCCCTCCCCTGGCGATCACCAGGTAGGCGATCTTGCCTGTTTTCGGACTCATCACGAGGTCGTCGACGCTGCCCAGAGCCTCGTTTTGTGGCGTCCGCACGTCCGTGCCGAGAAGCTGGTCGGAGCGGAATGAATTGCTGTTGTTTGTCACGGGCTGCGCGCCGGCGATCTCTTCCTGCCGCCAACGCTGCTCTCCTACCCTCGGCGCTCCACTGCCGTGCAGATCGGCCACGTAGAGGGTGTAGATATTCTTGGTCGTCGCGAGCACATCCTCACACGGCTGCTGCTGGCCGTGCCGGGCGAGGATGTTTGCCGCGGCAACGAGGGTTCTCACCTCATATCCCGGGCGTACATCTGGATAGCGTGTCTGGTTAGCCAGGGGATATGGACCCATATCATAGCCATAGCCATATCCCACGTCGCCAACTGGATACCCGTAGGCATCGCCGGACCCGCCCAGCCAGTAACCGTCTTTCTGCATCTGCTCATGGAATGAACGGAGGTCGTTAAGACAGGTCGCCGCGGGCTTTACAGCCGGCGCGACCGTTTTGTCACCGGGAGACGTATGGATCGCGGTTCCCGTGACGACAGGCTCGGCCGCGAACGTAGGTGCCCCCAGACCGAGGCACAGACATGCAGCAAGGGGACCAGCGATTGTTGATTTTCTCATTTTATCTACTTCCTTGTTGCCGCCCTGACCAACGCCCGACAGGATTGTTGCTACGTCATCACCGGAAAGACCATAGGCGCCGTTGGCGGGCTCGTGCAGGCTCGGAAACTACTCAGTTGACCGGGCTGGACTGCTCACTCCTCGCGATCGTGCCGGCTCGCTGTAGTACGTTCTAGTCGTAGGCTCTACAATCTGCTGGCCTGCAAGGTCGCAATTGATAGCCGCCGTTTCGTCCCGTTGCGGCGACGGTCTCTATAGCGGCGGCGGCCATCGATATTTTGTTCGTATTCATTGCAGAGCTCCTTCATGAAATTTCTCGCAGCCCTGCTGCCGCAAACCGCCACAATGTGTTGACGTGAAATTCGCCCAAGTGACTTAGGATTCCGACCAGAACGAATACCGAATGACACACGGTGACCGATTCTAAGTAGTTTCCGAGCCTCCACCCAGGTAAGTGCTTGCGCATAAGCTTACGGCGAATCTAACCCTAGGAGCATTTTGCCGTGTCTGCGATGAAGCCATTGGCCAAACGCATTCCACCAGCCGTCGTGGGCCGCCCGATGCGCGACCATTGGCGCCTGTTTCTGGTGGAGGGAATAGCGGTCAGCATCCTCGGATTGGCCGCGATTATTGTTCCGCCTATTGCAGGGCTCTTTGCCACCGTCATCCTCGGATGGCTGCTTCTCGTGGCGGGTGCCGTGGGCCTTTTCGCCTCATTCAGAACTCGGGAGGCTCCGGGCTTCGGATGGTCGCTGCTCTCAGCATTTGTAGCGCTGGTTGCCGGCGGCCTGTTGCTGTGGAATCCGCTACAGGGGCTGATCACCTTAACCTATGTGCTGACAACCTTTTTTATTGTCGATGGCGTTTTGGTCATTGTCCTCGCCATCGCCCATCGCCGCGAGCTGACGGAGAAATGGGAATGGATGATGGTGAACGGCATCATCGATCTGATCCTTGCCGGAATTATCATCTTTGGCTTTCCGGGTACACTCATATGGGCGTTCGGCCTTCTCGTGGGCATCGACATGATCTTCGGCGGCGCCGCGCTCGTTGCGATGGCCCTGGAAGCACGCAAGGCTGGCTCGCATGATGGACTGGTCTAACCTGGCGAAGTGCGCCCGGATCATTTTTATTGGCCTGCTGTTCGGGTGCGGGCTTGCGGCGTGCTCGCCTTACGAAACTGCTGTAGCAGAGGCAGATTACCAAGCACAAATAGTGGGGAATTGGCAGGGCCAGGTGGCCGGCGAAAATGAGACCATGTCATTCGCCGCTAACGGCGACTACATGTGCCTTGTTCGATCTGGCGGGTTCATCAGCACGACCCTCGGCCAAGGCGTCACGGGCAGGATTCGCGGAACATGGACGATTTCTGGAAGAACTATCACGCTGACTCTCAAAAGCGCTGAGCATGAGAGCGTCTTAAATAGCGTCGCCATAGCTACTATCGAAACGCTCGAGCCAAACGAACTTTTCGTTAAAGGCGGCACCGGAGCCACTTCCATTTTTTTACGGCAGAAATCATAATGCCGCGACGATAGCCAGAAAACAGACATCACGAATATGGTCTCGTCTCCCAAACTCGTGGAAGATCCCTTGAAACGCCCAAAGCCAATAACCGCGATTGTCCCGGGTTCGGCGGCCGGCGGAAGAAGCAACGGAACGGACAGAATAGTCGATTGACTATCGCGGCTTGAGAGATGTCGTTCGTCGATTCCAATACATTACGGCCGGGTAATCACCGGCGGTTCCGGCGCCGAGACGGCGTTGGCAGATTTCTCCGCCGCCCCCATTTGGTCTGGTTTCAGCGATTGTTGATGGCTCGCAATCAGGAATTGACTGCCGAGCGCGAAGCATATGAAGACCGCGTATATCCACCACGGCCGCGAATTAATCACCGCCCACACATCCTGCGACGTCTCTCGCGACCCACCATTGAAACTAGACGGACGTGGCAGGCGCCCAACCAGACTAACAGCAATGGCGCGGGGGTCTGAGTGCGACGCCGCCCGGTCAGGTAACGCCCCGATCAACGCGGTCAATCTCTGAGTTGCCGATTCTTCAGACGAGTTCGCCAATCGGGCAGCTTCCTGCCAGGGGTCCACGTCAGATCGTGCCAATCCGGAGAGAACACTCACCGGCATGCCGTTCTCGTCCTCGCCAATCGACGCGAACAGAAAGGCATTGAATTCCGTCCCAAGGACACCGATTGGAAGAGGTTGTTTGATTCCAGCCACCGATTTCCTCCTTAGTCCTCAAGAAAGCGGATCGCGATGCTTTCCTTCAATCCGACGGCAGGAGCATATCCGTCGGCGGAGACCCGCGTCAGGATCGGAAAATACCTAGCCGAGGCGGCGCAGGACTGCCCCCATCTGCAAGGAACGAGCTTTAATTTGGAGACGTTCGCGGAACAGGTTCGGGTTCCAAGGGTCGTCGTTACATCTCGGTCGCTGCCAGCTCCTCAAGCACCCTTTGGCGAACAGGAAGGACCAGACGTCGCGTTTATCTTTTTATGGGTCTTATCCAATTTTTTCGACCATGAACGATAATATGCCAAAGCTGTCATGGCAGCGATCCCGGCAAAACTGACTAGCAGTTGCATCCATAGCGCCCCGGACAATTCAACCAAAACAAAATGCGCGGCGAAGGATAAAAAAATTCCGGAACAAAATACCTCGAGCGACTGCTGACCACATTTGATGGCAGGCCGGAAGATCGACCATTCAAGACCTACCCAGTCGCGGGGTACCAGCCGCACGACGAAAGCCGCGAGCACGACGAAATGCACTAGGCGATACGGGGCTAGGTTTGTTTTGTCGTTGGGAGTGAAATACGCATAGACGCTGATCGGTACCAGATCCCGCAGTTCTTGAAACCGAGAAGCCATTGTGATGATCAGCGCGAACGATAAATAGCCTATTCCAAGCACCAGAAATGATCTTGAGCGAACCAGCCACATGGCCGAATCGGCGCCTCCCAATGCAAGCCAAGCCCCAAATACAAACAGCAATTGCCATGCGAACGGATTGAAGTACCACGAGCCGGTTGGATATGCGGAAAGATTCCAACCGAAGTGCCGCGCGGACAAATAAAGCAACGTAGAGCCTAGCAGGGTCCAATTCGGTTTCCGCAACATCACCCAGAGAACCGGCGGGAACACGCCCATCAAGACGATGTAGAGCGGTAGCACGTCCATATTGACCGGCTTAAACCTGAGGATTAGCCCCTCAAACAAGGTTTGGGCGGGATCATTCAGAAATCCCTGGATGTTGAATTCATCGGCGAAACTCGATTTTCCGTATTTTTGTCCCAGATATCCGATTTCGACGAGATACAACACAAATAGGAAAACATGAGCGACATAGATCTGCCAGACGCGCTTGATCAGCCTCGATGCTCCTACGATGAAACCGCGCTCGATTATCATTCTCGCAAACACGAATGCCACGGTGTACCCGGAGATGAAGATGAATAGATCGGCGGCATCGCTGAAACCGTAGTTCCTCGTCGTTGCCCAGTTGACCACATTGTTTGGAATGTGGTCGAGGAAGATTCCCCAGTTTGCCACCCCGCGGAAAAGGTCGAGCCGGAGGTCCCTTCCCTTCTCTGGGAGAGTTACCGCAATACGCATTAGCTCAACTCCGTGAAAAGAAGCACCGGAACGCCCTTGACCGAGAAAAGCGCAGCCAACCTCAGGCGCCGCCTGACTTTGTTTCGTCTGCTATAGAACGGCATGCCTAGGTCCTTAAACACCTGCACGCGTTTTGCTAGGAAGCCGGTGCGGATCGGGTTGAGGACTTCCATCGGTAGACCGATGGATTCTTTCGGACGTCACCATGACGATCGGCGCGCTGCCGATCAGGACGACTTTCGCGCCCGACACGCCCGATTGCCCCCTCACCTATATGCGGCTTGAGGTTCATGGTTTCCTGGCGAACGACGGTCTTTGTCCGCAACACATCTGAAGCTGGCCGGATCCGTCGTATTGCCTTGACCGTCGTACTTGGCAATTTTTGGATAAGGACATAGCGGTCGCTGGAAAGCGACGCCCTGCAATGGATCATCGTTAAGGTATTTTGTAGCGATAATCTTCTCAGGAGCGACCCCCTGCTCCACCCAAAGCTCCAGGGCTTTCAACAGGTCGTGTTCGGCATCGATAACCGGCCCATTACTGGCGCCGTTTCCGAATGAATTTGGACCGGCGCCCCCATAGCAATGGGCCATTCCAGGTGCCATGAAGACGCGGTAAAAATCATGAACGTCTCTCATTCCCATCGCGACTTTTTCATAATAGTTGACGCCATTCTCGGGTGCGATCGCGGTGTCCGCCCATCCGGCATATTGGATCATCTTGCCGCCGTGATGCTCGAAAGATCTAAGGTCGGAATTCGTCGAATTGACGATAGGCGCTATCGTTTTGCTCGCCTTTTCGAACTCCTTGCCGATGTCGATGCTAAGGTAAGGACAGTCCGCCTTTCCGAACACTTGGTCGCACCAGAACCCCATGGTCAAAGAGTTCTGATCCCCAGGCGAGCTCGACGAAGTTCCAACGAGCCAGCTTCGCCAATTCGCCGGGTTCGACTCACTGCCTGGTTCATAGCCGGGGAAGATCAACTGCCCCCGCGGATCGTGAGGTCCCCTGTAGATCTTCCTCGCTGCTTCAACCTGCGCCTTCGTCAGACACGTGTCGGGATCCTGGCCCGACTTGCACGTGGCGACGGCGGGATCGAAGTGGCATTTCCTCGGATCGTTGAGGAATGCATCAGTTGAGACGCCGCCATCTTTTCCGGCACATTGGACCAGCGCCGCGCTGCTGAGCAAGCCGAGCTTGCTCGCAGGAATGTAAGCGTCGGGAACCCCGTCCGTTCGCGGGCCAGTGAGCAGCGCTTGCATATCCCAAAGGAATGATGCGCCCAGCAGTCCAACCAAATCGTTGGCTGGCGACCCAACAATGATGCCGTCGAAGTCGTTTGGATAGCGCTGCGCCTCCATCAATGCTTCGCGCCCCCCGCAGGAGCATCCATTGAAATAGGAATAGCGCGGCTTCTTGCCCATCAGTTCTTCAATGATGACCTTTGAGGTATCGGTCGTCACTTTGATTGCTCGAAACCCGTAATCCTTTTGAAGATCGGGATGTCCCAAAAAGGTTGGCGCTCCGCGAGGAGGCCCGGACGTGCCGTCATCCGTCGCCGCCGCGGCATAGCCCCGCGAGACCGCGTTGGCGATGAACGCCACCCAGATCGAGCCGGCGAATCCACCATTGCCAAGCTGCTCGAATTTACCATTCCAGCTTCCGTCTGTCGGTACCCACACCTCAAAGTTGATATCCGAGTCGCTGCTGGGCTTGACGGTGCTTGCTACCCTGCAGAGAGCGACAGGTGCTATGATGTTATCGGAGACCGTTTGGCCCGGAGCATAGGATTGAGCGAACGAGATCGTTGTGTTTGGGAGTGAGATGCTGCTGGTAAGCCTCTCACAGTTCATGGGGGCAGCCAAGGCGCCCGCATTGAATGCAACCGACGCCAACATTGCAACGGAGCCCGTACACAAAACGTGTTTGGATTTGCCTGACCGTTGGGTCATGATAAACACCCGACCGTAGCGCGATGGAGAATGCGCTTTTCGACGATTGCGACAAACGCCAATGTCGCGCCGATCAAGAGGACACGGCACAAAACGCGGATAGCCCGCAAACCACAACCGCCGTCTCGATGGCGGGCATCCCCACCGTAATCAGGATTCCAGCGCGACAACATGTCCGCGACAGGGACCGTCCGGACTCGCCTGCAAAGGAACCCTCTCCCAAGACCGCTCCATAACACACCCGATGCTCCGGAACTTGACGCGGTCACTTCGGCTTTTTCCTTTTTGTTTTCCTTCGGACAACGGTCCAAGGCCGATCGAGGGCGAAGCAATAGCCGGGTTTTCCCGGAATTGTCTCAACGGGCCGGCTCATTTTAGCGTAAGCAGAAAGTAATTCTTTCAGCAAATGGCGCGAGAGCTTTGATCTAGCTCAACGGAAGCTGTTCCGCCGGTTCTGATCATTGACCAGGGAGACTGTTGGCTGTCGCTGCGTTGCTTTGGACGGCGTTCGTAACGGCATTTATCGCCCTGATAGAGTCTGCCCAAGCTTGAGTTTCAGAACCAACGTGAGAAACCGGCCTACAGAAAGGAACTCGTGTCCGGCTAGGATGATTGTGATCGTGCCGCGCCTCCCGCATTGATCGAGATCTATGCAACTTTTCGTCGCAATTACCTCTGCGTATAACCGGCACACTCGGCGCCAGGTCCGTGCGCTCGACCGCATTCTCGTTCGAACCGTGCAAATGCGATTCGTGTTCAGTCTATTACCTATGCTTTGGGCTGACGTCGTGAGCAAAATTGCACAGAAGCATAACGCGATCCGGATTATTCTTACTGACGGGTTCAGGTTGCTAGGCTTGCAACTAAACTTTGCAAAGGTATAGATCGCACCATGGCGCTCCGCACCGGGATATATATAGTCCCAACTCACCGCTGGTATATCGAGCGAACGGTCTGGCTGATCGCTGGGTTCGTTCTGTTGACCAGCACAGCGCTGGCAGTGCTCGTAAACCCTATGTGGATTCTTGGGGTTACAGCCACCGGGCTCATTTCAATCAACGTCGCATTCACAGGATTCTGCCCAGTTGGCAACATTCTGAGCCTCCTTGGATTTACGCCTATGCTTGGCACGGGCGCATCGATGCGCGGGAAACTCTATTTTCTGCAGACCGACCGCTGGTATCTCGAGCGGCGCATCTATGTCACCGTCGGCGTTAATATTACAATTGGATCTATATTGTTCCTTGCTCACAGCCTTTGGTGGGCTTTGTTCACCGGCTTTGTCGGATCTGCGATGATCTGGTTCGCTGCGACCGGATACTGCGTCTTGGCAAACTTGTTGTACTGGATCGGTGCAGAACCCCGTTTAAATCCGGAGGCACCGCCTTCGGGTCGTTGCGAGAGTTGTTCAATGTCGTCCGTTTGTATCGACGGTCACGCAAAGGTTGCCTGAAGCGTTGCTCACACACCGCGGCACACAATATGTTGGATGCCCAGATCATTTTCTTAAACTGTGAGCAGGTGAAACATGAAACGTCGCCTTTTGATTTCCATCATTTGTGCCCTGATCGGCCTGTCGCAGGCCGCGGTCTCTAATGCTCAACCAGCAGCGTCATCTGCGCCCGGCACCGGGCATGGATTTCTAATCGACAAACATATTGCGGCGGCACTGACCTGTGCGAAATGCCACACGGAAAGCACCGCCAAGGCTCCCGACATGCCTACCTGTTTGTCATGCCACGGCAATACTTACGCTCAGCTCGCGACCACCACGGGCAAAGATCAGCCCAATCCTCACGGGTCTCATCGAGGTGAAGTGCCTTGTGCGGAATGTCATCATGTCCATATGGCGTCAGTAAATATGTGCACAAAGTGCCATGCCAACTTCGATATGAAGGTGCCGTGAGCGAATTGTAATTTGCGCGGGAGCTTGTTGCAGCTCCCGCGCTTGATTTTAGGAGAAACCTTCAGCTCGACTTACATAATTTCGGGTGATGCTCTTGATATTCGGCGTGCCAGCGAGGTTCATCACCATCGCCAATTCATTCTTGAGATGGTCGTGCACGGCTTGTACGCCCTGAGCGCCGCCGAGAGCGGAGCCGTAGAGAGTAGGGCGACCGAGGGCGACGAGGTTGGCGCCCAACGCCAGCGCCCGGAAAACGTCTTGGCCACGAAAGATACCGCCGTCAACGATAATCGGCACGCGGCCTTTCAACGCGGCGGCCACGCTCGGTAGCGTCGTAATGGCGGATGCAGAATTATCAAGCTGCCTGCCGCCATGATTGGAAAGCCAAACCGCCGCACAGCCGTGCTGGACGGCTTCGAGCGCTTGGGTGGGTGAAAGGATGCTTTTGATGATGACCGGGAGTCCGGTTTCTTGGCGGCACAATTCGACGTCCGCCCAACTCATGTCGCTTTTCATATCCTCCGCATCTCCCTTCGATCCCGGAGTTTTGGGGACATTGCCGGGGGCGAGATTTGGCAAGGCTGCGCCTTGTAACCTTATCGACCGTTCACGATTGCTAATGACATCGACGTCGGCGGTGACAATGATAGCCTTGTAGCCTGCGGCCTTTGCGCGGTGCAGTAATTCTTTGGCAAAACCTTTGTCCTTCGGAACGTAAAGCTGGAACCATTTCGGACCATCGCCGGCCGTCGCGATTTCTTCAAGGCTGAGCTGAGACACAGAACTAGCGCAGAAAATCGTGCCGGCAGCATTGGTTCCCTTGACGTTCGGTTCGTCGGCTTTGACGCATACGGAACCTTGATTGCCTATCGGTGCGGTGATCGCCGGATAGGAGATCTTGCTGCCGAGAATCGTCGTACTGGTGTCGGCGGCAGTACGTCCGGACATGAAGTCGGCATTGATGACCCAGCGATTGAATGACGCGAGGTTTTCACGCATCGTCCATTCATCACCCGCGCCACCCGAAACGTAGGCGTAGCCGAATGGCGCCATGATTTTCTGTGCGTCGGCCTCGAGGTCGCGGAGGGTGATAATGTTGATCTTCTTCTCGTTGTTCGGGAGGCCGCCAGGTGCGGCGGCTGGTGCGGGCGCCGAGGTTGGCAGCGCCCCGGCAGGCGCGTTTTGTGCCAAAGTCTTTTCAGCGGCGGGGATTGCCATTGTCGCGACTGCGCCACCAGTAACCAGCAAATCTCTCCGATTGAGATTGAAGCTCATAGATTAATCTCCTCTATTTGGGCATGACTCATAAGCTGGCTCGTGATCCACTTTTTGCAATCACGACATACGGAACGCCGAGTGGAAACCCATGGCGGTGCAGCCATCCTCCAATCAGATGGCAAATAAGGCCAATACGCTTTCCGCCCTCGAGTTATCAGCGGTGTTTTGGTATAGCGATGCGGAATCGCTTTTTCTGTTCAAAAGTGCTCAGTATCATTTTTCAATTGCAGCTCAATTCCACATTCCGCCTGCCAGCGCGGGTATCACACTCGTCCCGGCGAAAGCAGCTTGCATTGCGGTCTGCGCAAGACAACCAATTACGCGCCTTCCAGTGCAGCGAGTGTCGAACAATTGCCTGAAGCCACGGTCCAGATTTGCGATCTCAAATCGTCCAAGTTTGCAAATCAGACCCACTCAAGCGGTTCGTCGTTGTCCGCGGTCGACTAAGTAGATTCCGAAGCTGTCGCCGCCACGCTGCGGCTGCCATTCTCGCCGACGATCCCATAGCGAACAGGATACGCACGAAAATGACCAGGACAACTTATTCAACTGTCGCTCGCGGCGCCGCTGCCATTTTGGTCGCGGCCGCAATCTCTCTGACGATTTCCAACTCGGCCTATGCGACCGCGCAGTTCGCGTCACAATCCGGCAAGCCCTGTGCGCAATGTCACGAAAAGCCAGACGGCGGCCCCGAGCTCACGGCATTCGGCAAGGCATTTCAAGCGAACGGCAACAAACTCCCGACACAGCCCGCGAAATAAAACCTGCCGTTTCAAAAATGTCGGTTTGGGGACTTCAACCCCCGGAGGTTTGGATGTCGGATTTGGAAATCAAGCGGCCAATCAATCGTCGTAATTTGGTTAAGGCTGCGACCGCCGGAGTCGGAGCAATAGCTCTGGGCGGACTCCACGTTGGTCCATCAACGGCCGACGAGCCGACGGCCATTCGCTGGGATTCAGAAGCGGATGTCGTGGTGATCGGCACTGGCGCCATGGGGCTGCCCGCGGCGATCGTGGCGAGAGAAGCCGGAGTATCCGTTATTATGGTCGAGGCCGAGGACCATATCGGCGGTCATGCGATCGTGAGCGGCGGCACCGTTGTGCTCGGCGGCGGCACCAGCGCGCAAAAGAAATATGGCATTGTCGATTCGCCCGATTTGCTTTTCCGCGACCTGACGGACTGGTCGGTGGTTGAACCCAATAACGGAGCCGACTACCGCTACAATGACCGCGCCCTCGTGCGTGCCTATGCTGACAACGCCGCGAAGACGTGCGAATGGCTGATCGCGCATGGTGTTACTTTCATTGACGTCGCTCCGGGTGTGTTTGATGCGGTATCGTGCGGGAATTCGGCCCCTCGCTCGATGTACGCCGCCTCGATGAATTGGCCGATGGTCCAAATGGGCAAGCCAATTGATACCGAGTTCCGTGCGGTCACGGCCACGGGCGCCGGGCTCATGCGCCCGCTGCAAGACGCGGCCGAAAAGGCGGGCGTGACAATTCTTCTCCAACACCGAATGATCTCGATCTACCGGGAGACGCCGGGTGCAGGGCGAGTTCTCGGCATTGCCGTAAACAACAAAGGCAAGACCCTCAACATCCGCGCGCGTGATGCCGTCATCGTCGCCACCGGCGGCCATACCGGTAATGTCAACTTCCGCTGCATGTTCGACCCCCGCCTCACCGAAGAATATTGTGGATTGGCAGGAATGCCCTGGTCAGACCAGGATGCCAGCGGCGAGATCGCCGCGATGGCAATTGGGGCGTCGCTCTGGGGCTTCGCCAACCAGACGGCTGAATTTGGCTCAGCCTTGAGCAAGGCTGGCTTCATCGGCAGCCAATATAATTATATGGCCATGGACATGCTCGTGCTTCCGTGGATGCCCGGCAGCGAGGTATTTGACAAAGCCAGAGCATCAGGACTGCGGGTGAGTGATTGGCAGGACGTCATACTAGTGAATATGTTGGGCAAACGGTTTTACGATGAAACTGGGTCTGGCTTTTCCGCCAACGGTTACAAATCGATCAGCCCCTATACCGAAAGCAGCTACCTCAACGCCAAGGACATCAAATACAAGCCCGACAATTTCATTAACGCCGCCTTGGCCGGCATCGGCGATGGACACAACGGCGGCGGTCCGCTCTGGGCAATCTTCGATTCCGATGCGGTTGTGCGTGAGAGCTGGGATCCCGCGCCTCCCAATGTCGATTTCAAGGAAGGTTTCTTTTTCAAAGCCGATACCCTGCCCGAGCTCGCCAGCGCGATCAAAATGCAATACCAGCGCGTCCCAATGCCGCCCGACAACCTGACAGAAGAAGTGACGCGATATAATTCCTTTGTAGAATCCGGCGTGGACACCGATTTTGGCAAGCCGAAACCGCTCTACAAAATCGCAAAACCACCCTTTTACGCTGCGTGGGCTACGCCCAACGTCCACGACACGCGCTCAGGGTTGCGAATCAACGCCCGTTGCGAGGTGATGGATATGAACGCCGCCGTCATTCAGGGCCTGTATTGCGGCGGCGAGTCTGCGGGCGGCTTTAGTCAACATGGTTTGGCTCGCGCCACATGCCAGGGCTATATAGCTGGCACGAACGCCGTCACGCAAAAGAGAAAGAGCTGAACTTTTCGAAGTTCAATAGGTGAAGTGTTCAGGCGCGGGAGGTCTTCGCCCTTACGTGCAAGATCCCGATCAACCGGCAGTCGGCAGGACCGGCAAGCCTGCGCAGCTTTATTTCGCGGGAGCCACGACAAGAGTACCCTGTTCTCTGCGCCGGCTACCCGCCGCACCGGGCTCGCTGACGATCTCAGCGAGCGTCCGCTTTGCGCGCCCTCATTACTCCGTAAAGTAGACGAGAGAACAACGGACCTCGCCAAACCGGCCCAATTGGTCCGATCGGCGGCAGAGGCGAGCAGTACCGGCAATATCGACACCATCGTTGAGCAGAGCGATGGCTACCTTACGTGGCAGCTTCTTTCAAACAGCGCGGGCCGTTCTGTCGATCCCATCAGTTGCAGTCCCTTCGGAATGAAGCGAATGACGTTTTCTCGCTCAAGTTTCGCGAGCACGCGAGAAACGGTTTCGTTTGTAAGGCCCAGGAAATCCGCGATATCGTTGCGCGGCATCGGTAATGGTACCAGATTCGAGAGAACGCCCGCACGCCCGGTTCTTGCGCGCCAGCTTATGATGAATTCGGCGAGCCTTTGCTCCGCACTACCGCGACCGAGCAGGAGCATGTGGTCGCGGGCCGCGCTGGTCTCCCGCAACGAAGCTTCAAACATCCAGTACACAAAAACCGGATTCGCCTGTAGAAACCCGAGGAACGGCACCCTCAAGAACAGAGAGGCGGAGACTTGGCTGACCGCATCGACCGAATATCTATATCGGTCGGAGACTGGAAGTCCGAGAAAGTCACCCGGCAACGCGAAATCGACAATTTGCCTGCGTCCATCATGAAGCATCTTGTAAAGACGCGCAGTGCCGTGCGTCAGCATGTAAACGGTGACCGACGGATCGTTTTCGGCAAACAGCGTAGCCCTTGCACAAAAGCTGCTCTGGCGACCCAATTTTACTAGTTCGCTCAGTTCAATCCCGTTAGGGACGAACTGCTCCCTTCGGCCAAGAAACGCAGAAGCGGCTTCCCGGGAACGCAATTTTTTCGGGCCGGCATTGTCCGGCTTCGAAATATCCTGAATGCACGATTTCCCTGTACGGATGAACCGTCGATTGCCGATGTTAGACGTAGGCAGTGTGCCGTCATTCATGGACCGCAAGACCGCAGCCTTGCTCTGGCCGGTCATGTCGCAATATTCCGCAATCGAGTACGTGGCTCGCGTCAAAGGAGCGGGGCGTTTTTCGCGCGGTCGGCTCTGTTTAGGCAGCATCGACGTCGGCCGCGTCGTTCATTGGCGCACCTTCGGAGGCCCAGAACCCTTACCATCCTGCTCTGCCAGAAGTTCGAGAAGCGCCCTGCTGGCGGCGTTGTCGGGCGTTTCCGTGAGACTTCTCCTAAAGAGAAGCCGGTTCTCCCTGCGGATGAATGTACCCATAGCCGCGCCTCTTGGATCAGGCGGGAGCACAACACTCTCAGTCACCGATGGATGCCGAAGTCGGAACGGTGATGCATCATATTGCCATGTGCGGTAACCGACATAAAGCCCAAAGTTTGGGTTACCCGTGCCAGGCCACCAGGTAATTTCGTCCGGAAGGGCCCAACTTTAGGATCCCGCGGCCAATTTCCGTCCCGGGTCGGTTGCATTTAAGGGGCCGGCGGTTTGAGCGGGCAGCGCGATCTGCTTTTCCAGCTTTCGGAGGTTCTGGATTGCAACCGCGAAGAGGAACTCGTCTTGAGCAACGTACGGCCCTCTCAGCCCGAGCCTGTCTAGCGCGGGATGGGCTTGAGCTGTGTACACAGCATCCAGATCTTCTACGTTGACGCCGCGACGTCACGCAGGTCTCGATCTTGGCAATGACGCGCGCGACGTTTCGGGTTTTCTCGTGAAATAGGCAGGGGATGTTGGGCGCGGCCATTTCCTAGGGTCGGGACTCATTAAATCCACCATACAAGAGCGGCGATGAGGC
>Ga0302200_10000601_pt1 | contig 36135 bp, 33 predicted proteins | sample II_Bog_N3_1_FD_194585 | JGI IMG/M metagenome (GOLD analysis project Ga0302200, IMG submission 194585) | Peat permafrost microbial communities from Stordalen Mire near Abisko, Sweden - II_Bog_N3_1 | ecosystem: Environmental > Terrestrial > Soil > Wetlands > Peat | place: Sweden: Abisko...
GCAACAAGCTTGCGAGAGCAGAAATATGTACCAAAGGCTCAGGAGCCTTAGTAAAGCTTTTGATCGAATTCTTGAAAACGGAAGCCTTATTGAAGAAATCCTTCATACAAAACTAGGTGATTTCCTGTATTCAGTGAAGGCGCTTCAGCGTACAGACTCAAGACATCACAGAGGCTGCAATTGGAGACAAACAACTCAACTCGTCGCCGCTGTAGAACTGGCGGTAGGGCCACAGCCCAAGCCTCAGAGTCCGATTTTGCTACAGGAGCGTCAGAACCATGGTCGACTTTCCTCATTCTCTTGAATCATTCGAGCCGTTCCTCGATAGTGAACAAGCTGCGGCTCTGGTCAAAATACACCCGAAGACCCTGCAACGCTTGGCGCGAATCGGTTGCGTCCACGGGTATCGCATTGGCAAGCTCTGGCGCTTCAGGGCCTCTGATCTCTCCAACTGGGTGGACAAGGCCGCACAGATGACTGGCTCTGGCGCCACGCCGGTGTCCGCCATTCCCAACTACTCGTGCCTGTAGCCGAACAATAGATAAACCTTGGTTGTTCGAACACTGCATCGTTACGAATGTTTGCGGCTGGGGAATCGTGAGCGCGAACTGAACGGGATGGAGACCATGGCGAGACAACGACAGAATGCTCGGCGGTTGGGCGGATATTGGCGTTTCTGCCTATCCGCACTTGACCTCATGGATGCGTTCACAGCACAATCATTTCAGCCAGCCGTTTCGCGTGAAGTGATCAGGAGAGCATCTTGAAATTCACGCGCAATCGGTATCAACAAGGAAGTCTACGAAAAGTGCGGCGCAAGTCTGGAGCTGAGGTTTGGGAGTACAGGTTTCGCAACCATGCGGAGCCGGGAAGTCCTATGCGCCAGATAACGCTCAGTGCATTGGAGTATCCAACCGAAACAAAAGCCCTTGTCCGTCTGCAAGAGGACGTGCTCCGAATCAACGATTCGAAAGCCTTCAAGGCGCACAACAGGCCAACGCTGGGATTGGTGATTGACCGATTCTCAACCGAGGAGCGCCTGGAAGGAATTCTGCGACAGGCACCGGGGGAGGCCACCATCACGGACGGCTTTTCCTGGAGCACCGCCGCCGGTTACCGCAGCTACCTCAAGAAGCACATCCGGCCCAAATGGGGTAGCACTCTACTCACAGACGCCAGACCACTCGAAATCTCTGAATGGTTGAAGTCTTTGCCTCTGTCGCCGAAGACACGCGGCCATGTCGGAGCCCTCCTGCATCTCCTGTTCGAGCGGGCAATGCTGTGGGGCTTGATGGACGTTCAGCGAAACCCTATGGAGTTGGTGAAGCTGAAGGGAACCAGCAAGCGGCTTAAAAAGCCGCAAATTCTCACCCCTGAGAAGTTTCAGGAGTTGGTTTCCATGCTGCATGAGCCATACAGGACGATGGTCATTGTCGCGATGTGCACCGGGATGCGGGTGTCCGAGGTTTTGGCCCTTCGCTGGGAGCATATCGACTTCGAGGCCGGAGCGATGTTGGTTCAACAGGGTGTCGTCAACGGCCGGATCGGAAGAGTGAAAACTGAAGCGTCCAACGATTACATCCCACTTGATCCCGCATTTGCTCAAATCCTGCGCGATTGGAGGGGAGCCAGAACGACCGGGCTTGTCTTCCCGTCGCACGTCACCGGCGGCTGCTACTACGCGGGCGTCATTCAGCAACAGATTCTGAAGCCTGCCGGTGAGAAGATTGGCCATCCGGGAATTGGTTGGCACGTCTTCAGGCACACGTATCGTTCCCTCTTGGACGAAACGGGCGCTCCCATCGGTGTGCAGCAGAAACTCATGCGGCACAGCAACGTGGCCACGACCATGAACGTCTACGGCAACGCCAGCCTGAGAGCCAAGCAGACGGCCAACTCGAAGGTTGTGCAGATGGTGATGCCGCAAGAACCGCCCTTGGCTGTGCGGCAGCCAGTGGCGGTTTGAGCTATTGTGGGGTTCTGTGGGGTTTGGAATTTGCTGATGTTCGCTAAGTAGTTGATTCTTTGGCTCCTCAGGTAGGACTCGAACCTACAACCCTTCGGTTAACAGCTAGGAAATTGCCCGTTTCAGCATTGCTCGCGTCTGCTCTATATTGCTTAGTTTCAATGGCTTGCGAGGACTATCTGCTACAAAGAAAGTGTGGGGACTACCCACAATTACCCGCTTTTTTGAAGCAGTCTACCCACAAAAGTCCCCACAGTCCTTTCTTTAATTCGCTCGTTTTCAAACGCATCAGCTCCCTCGGTGAATGCCAAAGACCGTGACCTCCGCCGTGACAGTGAAGATCGACAATCTGTCACCGCCGATGCAAAAATCCCCATAATGCCGATTGAAAAATCCCCCACCCTCAGGCGGTGAGCCACTGGTCCGATTCTGGAGACAACGGAGGGCCGACCTTGCTGGGGGGGAAAGACGTGGACGAGATCAAGGAACTCAAGCGAGAAGGGTTGAGCATTCAAGCAATCAGCCGGTTGACGGGCTATGACCGTAAAACGATCAGCAGATTATTGTTGGCCCCGGCAGGGTGACCAGTCTGTGAGAGCCTCGACGGCCCGATTGACGTAGAATATGAGTAGGCTGTCGGAAGTTTTGAGGTGTTTCAAATGAAGGATCAACCGCGCCGTACCCCGGACAATCAGGAACGTGATCAGCGGCTGGAGACGGAACTTGCTCATGTCCACGCTGAAGAAGAGAAACTCGAGCGTGAACTAGAGCATGTGCGCCAAGAAGAAAAGAAGATTGAGGGAGAGCTGGAAAAGGAGCATCATCACAACCACCCCAAAAAGCCATTCTTCTTGGTCTTTATTATCAATGGCGAAGACTTCAAGGTAGAAACGCATGTTGAAGATTTGCTGAGGGCGGCAGTCGAGAAAGCTCTGGTCGAGAGCGGAAACACCGGGCGGCGTGATCCTTCGGAGTGGGAAGTTCGAGACTCTGCCGGCGTGTTGCTTGAGATGGCTCGCGAAATCAAAGCTCTTGGTCTCGATGATGGAGCCCGTCTATTTCTCAGCTTGAAGGTAGGAGCAGGCGGGAACGATGCGAGTAGATCCTGAGGTCAACCGACGCAAGTACGAATGCGAGATGAAACGCTTGGTGGATCAGCGTTCCACGCTTGAGCAGCGCGGAATCTTTGTTCTCCAATCCTCCGCATATCCTCACGTCGAACTGTTTTACGCACCTAGGAACGCCCTTCTGTTACTTGTCCCGGCAGTATCAACTCCGTCCTGGCCAATGGTCCCTAATGCAATGAATGCGATAGAAATCCCCAGTCTAGCGGGGAGAGGCTTCAAGGCAAGATTCGATCTTTCTGATTACGACATACTTGCGCCTTCACTTGAATTCTTGGACCCATGGACAAACGTGCTACTACCTTACGAAACAATGTTTCGCTCACTTGAATTCGACCAGCAGCGCGGTGCTCATATTGTGCTTTTGCCAGATCATCCCATCACGCACAAGCCATTCCTCTGTCTGAGAGGGGTTCGTGAATATCATGAGCATCCCCAGCATTCGGGTGACGATTGGTTTCTCTATAGAGACACTCTCAGTTTATTCTCCATGGTTATTGCACTTTGGCGTGTCACGCTCGACATTGTTCGCCCTCAGATCATTCTGGCACCAAACGCGGGACAACTTCAGGTTCAGGTAATGTGGGCTGCGGAGGCAAAGGCCTGATATGGCTCTGGCACCCTTTTTTGATCGCATTTATGGCGCAGTAGGGATGCACCTATCCGTATCGAGGGAGAATTTGTCCTCTTCTCTTGAGTCCACGGTTGTTGGAATACATTGCGGTCCAAACCTTAATCCTAACGAACGGATCATTGCAGAATTGACGGTAAATCTCGCTGCACGGCTTTACCCCAAACTGGCCATTATCGGACAGGACGTTGATGTCGAGTGGTTGAAGAGCCTTGCGCTTGAGATCAATCCGGATATAGAGATTGTCGCTAATGCAATCGGAGAAACGAGCATTTGCGTAGGTTCGACCAACGTAGAGGGTGCAATTTACCCTAGCGCGTCTGGATGGGTGGCTCGGGTAAGCCATCAGCCGCCGTTGAGCGGTGGTATTGAGAATCCATATGCGGCAAGTGCGGCATCTGCGCTCGCCTGCTCAGAACTCTTCCGCCGAATCTTTCTCCATTCAAAACAAGAGCCTGATTTGTCGATTTCGTTACTTGACTTTGGGTCCAACGCTGGCGAACATTTGGAGCTGACTACCGAATCAATTGGAGATGTACTATTTGTTGGTGTTGGAGCAGTTGGTAACGCCGCCATTTGGGCTATGTCCAAGGACGAGAAAACTCGCGGAACGCTCACATTGCTGGATAATGAAACTGTCACGCTCTCGAACCTACAGCGTTACGTATTGGCTGCATATTCTGATGTATCCAAAATAAAAGTTGAATTGGCCGCTAGTGCGATGCAGCACAGTGCCCTGTCCGTCTTGACCAGTCAGTCCACTTTAGAAGAATTCACCCCGCTCCTTGGGTGGGTTCAGCCTCCGACAACCTGTATTTCAGTTGACAATGTGAATGGGCGAAGAGTTGCTCAAGCACTGCTTCCGAAGCTGGTCATCAACGGTTGGACAGGAGAAGGTGCATTAGGCGCTTCATGGCACGAGTTTTCGAGAAATGCTGCATGTCTGGCTTGTCTATATCAACCGCACGGTCAAGGTCTGTCGGCAACACAGCAAGCCGCGCGTGCTTTCGGATTGTTAGAAGAGAGAGCTGCTACGCTTTGGGTCACACGAGCCCCGCTGTCCAACGATGAGCGCAAGGCCGCTGCAAAGGTACTGGGGGTTAAGCCAGCGGTTCTGAAGCCTTGGCGAAATAAGCCCATCGGTGAACTTTATACAGATGTTGTGTGCGGTGCGGTGCCTTTGGATATTGGGGGTGCTGGTCGTGTGGAGGTAGTTCCGCTTGCACATCAATCGGTGCTGGCTGGAATTCTAATGGCTGTTGAATTGCTAAAAAGATGCCAGCCCGAACTCGCTTCCATCTCACAGCCAGAAACGCTTATTTCATGGGACGATATTCTTCGTCCGGCACCAAAGAACTGGAAAAAACCGCGTCCGAGAGAAAACGGATGCATTTGTGGTGATCAGGTTTATCAATCTGTCTATCGGGAAAAATGGCTCGTCTAAGACCTATCTGAATACCTCTCCCGTATAACTCACGTTCACATGACCGCCATTATCTAATTGCACATCCCAATGGCCGCTTACGTGATCCAGATCCCAATGCCAAACAAATTGGCGTTCGTCAATCCATCCAGATCTACCGTTCTTTTCCCCATAGGGAAATGCACGCCCCCTTCGCCAGCTTGTCTTGCTGATTGAATTGGCATCCCAATTCGATGAAGGAATGTAATACCATTTATCTTTTTCGCTCCTGTTAACGCTGTTCAATTTAGCAGGAATGTCATTCAAGGCGACGTACTTAAGTTCTGGCGGTTTGGGCAACTTGCAAGGGTTCTGATTGCAATTAATTTGCTGTGGAGGGTGAGCATGGCGTAGATCCCAAGGGTCTACATCCGCTCTCGTGTGTGGATGATCTGGATACGTTTCTAGCTCAGCTATAACCCGACTGTGTGGACCAGATGGCACCGCGCTGCTACACGCCTCAATCCATATCTCCACCTCTGAACCATTTGGCCAGTCTCTACGACGACTGGATGGGACAATAATCTGCGGACTCCGCCAATCATTCGTCTGGGACATAGCATCACGCAGACCGCATTTCCAGATTGTGGAAAGGTCTCCCGGACCCGAGGTGGGTGTGGCCTGACAAGTTCCGCCTTCCCAGCGCACAATTCGCATTAGCAATCGTTCAATCGCTCCCCGCGCGGTTCGCAGTCCTGGAGGAGGGTTCATGCGCCAAGCATTATGTTCTTCGGGTGTCAGAAATGCAACGGGGTCTAACCTCTCATTCTTGAGAAGATTGTCGAAATCCAACAGAACCTGAGACCCATGAGAGGTGGCAAGTATTTCGGTTAAAGATCCGGGGCAATCTAATAACGCTCGAATCATTTGGCAGCCTTTCGTCTGGCTTCCCGTACAGAGCTAATCCTCGTCTCTATTTCCCATGATTCTTGCAGGAATCCGGCTGGCCAGCGCAGTTCGCCTTCTGAACTTAGGTCTATGGGACGGGGCTGAGAGCAGCGTCCATTTTCTGGGGGATCAATAAAATACACTGCTATTTTGTCCATCAGTCCAGGTGTCATTTCAGCGCGCAATCGGAGTTGATTGATAAACATTTCCGAATGGGTCTCTACCAGTACAGATCTATCCGATAAGGCAAGCGAACAAAAGAAATCTGCCAGTTCAGCTTGTGGCCTTGGATGGAGATGCGCTTCTGGTAAATCGACGATGAATAAGCTGTCCTTTGGCTGAAGCAGTCCTGCGACAAGTACTGGAAGTACTTGACTAACGCCGAATCCAACCTCTGTGATGTCGTGCGATTGTTGGCCAGGAAGAGTGATCCTAACTTTATGTATTGAACTATCAATCTCGCTTTGCACTGTTGTTATCGAATTCGCAAGTTGTAGGTGTTGAAGCCAAGCACCTGCTGCTTCATTCAATGTGAATGAACGCTCTTCCCATGCCTTGTCCATCAAATCCGTTACTTCAGAGGAATGATTGGGAATTGGAGGTGGCAACTTCACTATTAGTTGTTCATTGCCTCGTTTATGCAATACCAGTGCAGTTTTCTCTCCAGCGTATCCAATAGCCTGACGTGACCGAATTCTAGATTCGTCATAGGCCCTGATGGGCCGGTTTCGGATTGCTCGCAGGTAGGTCAGAGAATCGAAAATTTTTCGAGTCTCATTGAGAACCTCATTGTTCAACTCGACGCTAGTACCTGCCGCATGCATGGCGGTATTGAGTATCAAGCCACGCAGAACCACCGTAGTTTGTGTATCCCCAGGAACTTCACGCCATTGTTGTAGGTTAAGACGATCGAAGGTTCGATGGCTCTTATTCTTGAGATGAGCGGTAGCTCCTTGGTGTAAGACCAAATTGCCAGTAGGGATTGTTATTTTCGCTTCTTCTGGTTGTGGTATCGGGGGTGGAAGAGTATCAGCAGGCTTAGTCCCACTGAATTCCAGCGCTTTTGGCCACTCGATGTAGCTTACAATGAGGTCGCGAGTCTCCGACTTGACGGAATCGAGTCCAAAGCCCCATTTAACCGTGCCTTTTGAAGTTACAAGCTCAATGTAAACTGGGCCTAAGGCTCCTTGTGTACGTAGATCGTCCAAGGTTCCTAGATCGACAGGCCACTCAGCGGGATCGGAATGCGGAGTCAATGATGCTTGGAGCGTACCCTCGTCACGCGAATGTGCATGGGCCATAGCCGCCAACGCATGCCCAAATGAAGACTTTCCAGAACTGTTCGCTCCTAAAAGGACAGTCAGCGGCTTTAACTCGATGGAAGCGTCGCTAAAACCTCGAAAATTCTCCAACCTAATAGCTTCAAGACTCATGTGTCACTCACTCATACTGATAAGCAGTTTGGCTTCATTCATGTTTAGTCCCCGCCACTCGCCTTGGGTCAACCTGTAAATTGCCCAGATCGTTGGGTCCAGAGGAGCCTTGCCAAAGTTGGGAACCACGAAGGACAATCCACCCTCTGCGGTCACGATTGCATACTGGTCGTCTGCTTCAGAGTGATAAGCTTCGTTCGGGTGGCTATGGACTTGAGCTATCAATCGAAGTCCAGTTTGCGCAAGTGCTCTATTGAGTTGAAAAAGTGTGTTGCCCTCGACAAAATACCCGACTCCCGATTCCCTGGAAATCGATTTTTGCTCTGGAACAATCGCTCGTGATACGTGCGCGACGTCACCCTCGACTTCCCCAAGCCACAAAACGAGGCCCTCAAGGCCCTTAGCCCCATATTTCTGAAGGTTTGCAAGCGTAAAGCTGACCACATGAGATTCTATTCTCACATGTCGGACATCGGCTAGGCGAGAAGCGGTCATAATCAGAAACTATCATAAAGATCCTTCGCTCCTGGGGGCAAGATCAATCAATGCGGCGCAGGTTGCTCGATTCTCCGGGTTCTGCCGCGGAATCGAACTAAATTTTCACCATGTGCGGTTCTTCCTCCGAAACAACGGCAAAGCTGCGCCAACGAGATGATTTGTATTGTCCAGACAACTTTTGGCCAGAAGCCGTTTCGATAGATGCGTTTGAACTGAGATGCAGGCATTTGCGACGAATGCAGTAGGCGATAGTGGAAGTGGCCATTTTCATTCGATCTCAAAGTCTTCCCGGCGGCGCTCTGGAATCTTGCGGCGCTGGCTGGGCAGGACCTGGCGTTCGTGCGCAAGGTCTCTGCCTTCAACCCGCGCCCATGCTTCGGCGCGCTGTGCGCTCCTGGCGCACTCCCGGTCGCCGCGTGGGCCAATGACGGCCTCGGCGGTGCGCTCCGCGTAGTTGGTCCAGTTGCGGTTCTCTGCCTCGCGCCCCTGGCTGGCGTTTTCCTTCAGAGCTTGCGCTACGGTCTGTTGATCGTGGCCCGTTACGCGCATCCTTACCGCAATCATCCAATCAAGCTGCGAGGCGTTCCGTACCTCGATCCGATTGAGAATGTCAGCCTTGTGCAACTGATATGCCGCGCTTGGCAACGGCATTCCAGACGGCATTACCGGAACCGGCCCGCCCTCTCTGTGATCGCGAACGATCTCCCGCCGCAACTCAGGATTGTTGATTTTGAATCCATGCTGCGCGGCGAGTTGCGCACACAGTTGCTTGAACTCGTCGGGGCCGGTGATGGTCAGCGCTCCCCACTTCTGCGCGGCCAACTGGAGCGCGGCCAGTACAGCGGCCTCATCCTGCGCTTGCCAGACATCAATGCGCTTGCCACGATCTGTAAAGCTGACGCGGCTTGGATCGGAGCGCGATGAATAGTGAATTTCAGCCAACCGCGTGTGCGCAGACTGGCGCACCTGCGCGGTGAAGTCGCGGATGTCGCGCTTGCGTGGGATCTCGTCACCGTCTCCAAGAATTGCCGCACCCGGCGTTTCCGTATCCCGATACCGCCATTGCTCCACGAGCTGTGGCTCTCCCTGCTCGACAAGAAACTGCTCGAAGGTCTTCCGCCGACCAAACCTCATGCGGAGACTGTCGCGCTCGCGCTTTTGCCGCTCCATCAGCTCGGCTTTGCGCTTGGCGTGGTCGGCGGCCAAGAGGCTCCTGGCAACATTCAAGGCATCGCCAGACCACTTCCCGCCCTGGTAAAGCGCGGACCGCTCTTTGCGGAACTCCGCAGACTGCATATCACGCGCTGCACGATGATCCATACGCTGCTGGAGTTGGACAGCGTCCTTTTGTTTGCGGTTCGCTCCGAGGGTCTTCCGATACTCAGCCCAGTTCGCTGGCATATCCGGGCGAAGAGGCTCGGCTGTGCGCGGCAGGGGCACCATTGTATTGCTGCGAGTATCAGGCTGATATTCACCCAACCGCTCTTCCATCCGAAGCCTGCTGAATTCACGACCGATGCAAGAGGCTTTCAGCGGCTGGTCGCCCACCCAAAGCATTGCGCCACTGCCTTTCCGCTCATAGCGCATATTAACCTGGGCCAGCCCTTCATGCACCTGCGCCCACGACTGCGCATTGAGCAAAATCGGCGCAGCCTTTTCCATCGCGATTCGCTCGCAGGATTTCTCTCCGGTTGCATTCTCATGATCCCGCGCTTTCGACCGAGGCTGAGGCTCGCGCACACCGCTGGCTCGTGTGACCTGGCCGTTGCGGTCGGCTAGATAGCGAGCGTTTCTCTCTGCCTCCCATCCCTGCACCTGGATAATCTCTGCGATGGCCTTGTGCGCTTTGTCGATGCACCATCCCTTGTCTTCTACGCGCAACGTATCGGGATGAACGCGATTGAGAACTACATGAAGATGATAGTTCTCAGTGTTGCGGTGCAATGCAAAAACGGCAAGATGGTCGCTGCTCATACCGAGATGCTGTTTCAGGATTTCTACAGCTTCATTGCATTGCGCTTGCGTTGGCTGCTCGCCTTCCTTCCAGCTCAACAACCAATGATCGACGGGGTCTTTACTGCGAGTGGCCTCAATTGCAAGAGCAACCATTTCGGCTCGCTGCCCTTGCTGCGAGTCCGAATAGAAGTTCCCGCTTGCGCCTATGTACTCTGCCTTCTGTGCGTCGGCGCGTCCATCGGCCTCGATGTAGTCGAGCAGGCTGCCAATACGCGATGCCTTGCTCGATTGCGCCTTCGGATTGGCGATGTACTTAACGATCATGGTTGGCAACTCGTTCGATAGCCGCGTGTATTGCGCAGATTGTCGCGATGCACTCGTCCACCACTTCGACGTGCTGGGCGAACTTGTTCATTGCATATTTCTGAAGGCCGCCCAAGCGGCGAAGCTCGCGAATCATCATCAGGTCAGTCGCCGCGTGAATCGTTTTGCCAAAAGTGCGCTTGCGAACCAACTCGCTTATGCACATCCCGGCAAGGTCGGCCTCCTCGATAAGCTGTTGACGCTCTGCTGCCGTCAAACGCATTTCGAATCGTGTGGAGGCGCGATCATTGTTTCGTGGAGTGAACGGCATACTGTTTTCTCTACGCGTAGCGTGCGCGGTTGCTTTCAGGATGAGCCTCGATGAGACAAGCGTAGCGCGGAGCATCGCAGGCGACGGGTTAGACGACACAGGGCGAAGCCATGTGTACGGATAACCCGCATCCTGTACCGCTCTTCCAACACATAGCGCGGTACACTCACAACTTATCCGAGAAACTTCTTTTACGCAAGGCCACATCGCACGCGGTAATCTTCGCAGAAATATTTTTGTTACGCACTATTATGATCCATTACTCACTCGTTGGAATAACTGCTCATCACCCTATAAATAAAGGATTTTGACATTTTTCCTCCGATCTCCTCTCGTGCTATTTTGCATTTAGTCCTCGTTGCAGGAGAATCTCCGGAGGAACTTGATGACACAAAGAGAAGTAATCACTGAGGCAATGCTACAAGCTGCCATCGCGGCATTGGATAAACGAATTGCGATGCCTTTTTTGCCTGCGGAGAAAAGATATTCGCGCAGAGAAGCATTTGCAAAGTTGCGCGGAAAGGCCAAGGAAGCACTCGCTGCCGGACACACTCTCGAAACGGTGCTTGATGATCTCAAGGGTGTCGGCCTCGGCATGACAATTTCGACCGCGCGGCAATATCTGAAACCCGGAAGAAAAACAAGCAAGGGGCGCAATGGTGTTCGACTGGAAACCCAAGAGAAGCTGCTTGCGAAGACTGCTCCGGCTGCGCCCGCAAAATCATGTGCTGCCCCGGTAAACACAGTTGCAACGAAAAAGGGAACATTCACGGTAATCGAAGACGACAAGGAAATATGAGGAGGAAGAATGGGAAAGCCTGTGTACATGGTCAGCGGTTCAAAGGGTGGCGTCGGCAAGAGCATCGTCTCGATGTCTCTGATTCATTACCTCTCGAAACGCGGCGAGAAACTGTTGCTGATTGACGCGGATACTGCAAATCCAGATGTCGGCAAGGCGTATTCAAAGACAGTCGAAACCGTCTACATCAACCTGGACGAAAAGGACGGATGGATGGACCTCGTGAATCGTCTGGCCGTGCAGCCCGACGAAACCGTGGTCGTCAACACACCCGCTCGCAGTGGAGTGGGCGTAAAACTTTACGGAACGCTGCTCACGGAGTCCATGCAAGAACTGGGGCGCGAGTTGGTAACGCTGTGGGTAATAAATTCACAGCGAGATAGCCTCCAACTCTTGAAGGAATATCTGGACACAGCGGGTAGCCACACGACCCATGTTCTTCGCAATCTTTACCACGGTCCGGAGCGTAAATTCGAGTTGTACAACACTTCAAAGATCAGGGCAACGGTAGAGGCTCAGGGTAAGACTTTCAATTTTCCAGAGGTGGCAGACCGTATCTCTGATCTGTTACACAGCGAGCGGCTGACGATTGAAAAAGTAATCGAGGTCGCGCCCATCGGAAATCGTGCTGAGGTAAACCGCTGGGTAAAGGAGTGTGCATCGGTCTTTGATGGGGTTGTTGCATGAATCTCGATACAGCCTTTCTCTCAATCTATGGCCGTGCTCCGAGTCCTGAGGAAACGAACCGCTTCAATCGCATCGGTAAAGAGCTAGGTATTCGGGACAACGATGCGATATGGGCCATTGCCTTTTTACTTGGCCACCATCTTGATCTGGCGAAACAGATGCCGGAACAAATCGACAAACTGATTTCGCAATCGCTTGCCAAGTACGCATCTTCGCTCGATACTGCTCGCAGGCTGGCTGAAACTGATCTTGCGGCAACGAAGGCACGCATAGAAGAAACTGTGGGACAAGCGGTCGTAACGTCTGCGCAAAGAGAGATCGCGCAGGCCGCTCAGACTGTTGCGCAAATCACGGCCCGCAAATCCTGGCTTCAGTGGCTCGGCGGCGCAACGGTTGTGGGAATGCTTTTGATGGGTGGGATCTTCTATTGGGGATATGACATCGGGAACACAAATGGATATGCCCGTTCGCTCGATGTAAAAACAGTGTCTGCCTGGGCCGCGTCAAGTGCAGGGCAGGCTGCATATAAGCTGGATCAGGACGGCGATTTGCGGTCTTTGATTCGATGTGACCGCGATGGTTGGACCGTGCAGCGGAGCCAGGATGGCAAGCATAAGCTGTGCATTGTGCGTCCTGCCAGCAATGGTTTTGTTTCTGGCTGGTACGTCCCATAGGCTCCTGGGAAAACGAGGCAAGTCGTTTTATGGCGGCACAACTGAAGGGAACCAGTTGCTGCCGGTTGTAGCTACGGCGATGGCGGGCAATCGGACATGCGCCATCGAGGATGCACACCTTGGTATCGGATGCCGCTAGAGTCAAACAGATTCTTCTTAGGTCTCAATTGAAAACGCTGTAGGATTACTTTCCGACCAAGCGAGCACTCCTCGGGTCGTACATCATATTTGTAATGGAACCATCGCGGATGTGCTGAACCGCTTGGTCAATCACATGCAGTGGAACGAGAAACCACTCTCGTGGGCGTACCGGGTTTCCAAAGCGATCCGCGATGGTCAGGTCAAGCTGAGCATACGCGAAGACGCGGTGGATGATCTCTTCAAGCTTTGTGCGGCTGATGTCCGCCAGTTTGTAGGTTGCGACAACTTCCACGTCGGCCAGCAGGTACGTCGCGTCATGGGCCGCATGGGCGATGCGGGCTTCCAGCGAGCCGCCGGTGACGCCGATCTTGTGAATCAACTCCCGGTGCTCGGCAACATAGGGCAGATTCGACAGGCTGCGGAGCACATAGATCGTACCGCTGGCGATGTCATCTTCTTCCCACTTCTCGGCGAATAGCGGCCCGGCATTCGGCTCCGTGAGTCTGCGACCTGCCTCATCCTTGTAGAGCGCCCGTTGTAGCGACCGTCGCAGTAGATTGCTCTCGGTGCCGTTGGAGTAGATCACTCGCAGCCTCGCATCGCTTTCTCCATTCGGAGCCTTGATCGTCTCGCCCACTTCAACGACATAAACGAGTTGGCCGCCGAGAATAAAGAAATCGCCCTCGGCAACGCTTGCATCTTTTCCAAACCGCCGCGACTCCCGACGCCCAGCTTGCAGATCACTCTCAGCCTGCTCGAAAAACGGCTTGAAGCGTTCAAAGTCCCGGCAAGCGCTGCGGTTTGCAATCTCCTCGGCTGCCTGCCGTTCACTGCGCGGACTGACATGCTTCAAGACGGTGATGTCGCTCTCGCCCTTTTCGCCCACTCCCAACTCGGCTAGAAGCGCCTCGTCATTGAGTTCATCCAACTCGGGCAGTTCTTGCCCCTCAGGCACCGCGAGCAGTCCGTATGAGTCTCGCCCAGCGAGCAGGGCTCGCGCCTCGGGCATCGACCGCAGCCGATCCAGGCGCACGGCGTACAGCCGCTCGAAAATATCGAGTTCCTCGCCATGCTGAGGCACTCGGCCATTCGCCTCGAAGAATCGTTGAACATCCTCAAATCCCGCGATGATGCGTTCCTCGCGCGGAGTTCGACCGCCCGTCTTTGGCGGATCGGCGCTCACACCAAGTTCGGCAAGCAGTTCGTCATCGGAAAGTTGATTCGTAGCCGTAGTCGCCTTCATTTGAACCCCAATCAACCCCTTCCGTTGGAAACATCCGTTTTCTGCTGGGCACGGTAGCGGGCAAAGGCCGCAACACCTTCGGCCATTCGTTTCTCCCAGGCATCTTGCGAGTTGATGTCTGGCACCCGGCCACGCTCCCGCTTAAACAGCAACGCACGCTCCGCCAATTCACGCGCCTCTTCTACCGAGATGCTGATCTTCTTTGCTGCAATGGTCATCTGGACCTGTCGCAGCGTTCTTTCATCCATCGCCTTCGCCAGAACCGCATACGCAGCCTCGAATGGATTGATGCGGTCGATAAGGTCAATGTCGAGTTCACGCACATCCATTGCATACCTGCGGATACCATCGATCAGCGCCGTATTCGCCCTCGCCTCGCTCTCAGCATTGCCTCCAGCGCCAGCCGTAGGCAGTTTAGCCTGCTGCGTCAGGTTGAGGGCAGCGATAGCGTGCTGGCGAACCGCTTCCTGATCCTCTTCGCCCAGATCGGGATAGCGGTCACGCACAATTTTGCCCATGCGTAATTGCGTCAATTCCTCGGGAAGAGTGTTTTCGTGGTCAAACAGGCCGCGCTCCAGCGCCGTCTTGTCTTGGACGAATGCGGTAATGACCTCGTTCAAATCTTCACGGCAGATACGGCTGGCCTCGGGAGTCTTCGGCTCGACAAGCCCATTGATCTCGAAATGGATCTGGCCCGTCGTCTCATTAACGCCGACATTCTTGCCGCCTTCCACGTACCCGCTGGGGCCATAATCGAAGCCTTCGATGGCTCCCGCATTCTTGGGCGTGAACTCGAAGCGCGGAGCCAATACCTGCTCCATCAGTAGGCTGGCCGCAATCGCCTTCAGCGTGTCGTTGATGGCATCCACGACAACAGCCTCGGCAGCGTCAGGCTCCGCTATCAGGTTCGTAAACCGCGCCCGTTCTTTGCCGGGCGCATCGCGCGTCGAGCGGCCAATAATCTGTACAATCTCCGTCAAGCTGCTGCGGTATCCAATCGTCAGCGCGTGCTCGCACCAAATCCAGTCAAAGCCTTCCTTAGCCATGCCCAGGGCGATAATGATGTCCACGTGATCGCGGTTGTTGCGCTGCGCCGGGTCTTTCAGAGCGGCAAGCACCTTGGAACGTTTGGCGGGGTCGGAGTCGTCCACCAAGTCAGCAACCTTGATGACCCGTTTGCCGCGTGGCCCCGCAGGCAATTCGATTAAGTGGAAGCCGGTGATGGGATCGACACCCTTCCAATCGCCCAGGGCGTCCATGATCTCTTCAACCTCTCTGTGCTTGTCCTTCAGGCTCTCGCGCGAGTTCACATTGGGGATGTGGACAATCGTCTTCAGCGCGGGGTCCAGCACCTTCATGATGGCGTCTAGGTATCGCCCTGTGTAGAAGAAATATCCGATGTCGAGCGATTTCAAATACTCGTAGCCATTAAGCTGCTCGTAATAGGTGTACGTGACCTTGGCAAACCGATCTTCATCCTGCGGGGCCAGCACAGCCACCGCATCGCCACGGAAGTATGAGCCCGTCATGGCGACAATATGCGCCTTGTCGTGGGCGATGAACTGGCCTAACTGACTTCCCAGCCTGTTATCCGGGTTGCTGCTCACGTGGTGGAACTCGTCCACGGCAATCAGCCGCCCGTCGAAGGCTTCCACGCCCAATTCATCCACGGCAAACCGGAAGGTGGCATGGGTACACACCAGCACTTGATCGCCGCTGGCCAGGAACTCACCGACAGCCTTCACCTTGGACTGCGCCACTTTAGGCTCGTCAACTCCAGGCGCATCGCAAAGGTTCCACTGCGGCTTGACGGTCCAATCGGCCCAGAATCCGTTCTCGGTCAGTCGCTCGCTTGCGAAGCTGCCACCGATGGAACGCTCGGGCACCACTACGATTGCCTGTTTGATTCCCTGATTGTGGAGCTTGTCCAGCGCGATGAACATCAGAGCGCGTGACTTGCCCGACGATGGCGGGGACTTGATGACAAGGTACTGCTCGCCGCGTTGCGCGTAAGCGCGTTCCTGCATCGGTCGCATCCCCAACACATTCGCCCGGCTCGATACTCCAGTCCGGGCCGTGGTGATGGAGACCGAGGGAATCCGTCGTTTGTTGGTTGGGTTGTCTGCCATAGTCATTGCGCTGTTTTCCTTGTCTTCTTGGCTGGCGTCTGCGCCGCCGTCATCTTCGTGTACATCTCAAACAGCTTTTCCAGCCGCTCGGTATCGTTGCGAAAGCGGCGGCCAATATAGATGCGCTCCAGTACCTCGTCATTCTGCTCATGCGCATGACGCAGATTCTCGGGCATATTGTCCGGGTCGTAGAGGTCGGCAATGGTCGCCGGGAAATGCGCCTCACGGGCCAGCAGAAGGTTCTCCGCGCACCGAGTGAGATCGACCTTGTTCTGCTCCGTCAGCATCGGCACGGGAAAGGTGTTCCAGCCAAGATTGCTCGAATATCGAATTCGCGCTTCCAGCTTTCCGCATATAGTAGTGGCCCAAACTAGGTGCAGTCTGGAAGCTAGCACGGAGAAATCCACCAAAGTCGGATCGTATATTGCGTGGGCTGCATGGGTAATGATGACTTCCGCATCCAGCAGTCCAACAGGAAGATACTCTCGCCTTTCGGAGCAGGTTTGCGGAACAAGTAATTGTGACACCTTGCATGTATTTCTATATCGAAATTGATGCGGTCTGTCAGTCAGAGTAGAGGCAACTTCGCCGCCACCTTGCCGATATTCGAGAACCTTATCAATGCGAGCGGAGACCTCGGAAACACTCCGCGCGAGAGGTAGATCATCGTCGTCAAGCCAAAGGCAATATCTCGTTACTCCGTCAATGAATTCGCTAGTCCCGGAAACTCTTCGGAGCTTTGTCCGCAACGAGGGAGCGTTCTTGAGCAGCTCTCGTGCCTCGTTCGTGTCAAGAAACAAGTGACCGCCGTCATAAGGGGCGTTTCCCGTAATCATAGATGATAGAAAGTTGGTGTTCTGAGACTGGTTCACAACGATGGTGTCGGTGCCTTCAACCAAATAGGGACTAATATTTGAAACCTGGCGACGTGTTGATTCGCCGTATAGGTACTTTGCGCCAACCTGCTTTTTTGTCAGACCAATAATCGTGCAGGACACGCCAGCATTACGCTGTGCGCTGTTCGCCCACTTGAATGACTCGTATGCAAACTCTATCCGGCAGCCAAGGCGCTGAATAATCGGCCAAAGCACAGGAACGTGAGTTCCTTGTGCAATCGAATCGGTAGCCACAAGCGCTGATTTGGTGGCGTGTTCTAAAAACTGGCACGCCTTCACGATGAATGCGCAAATGTAGTCTAGGTTTTTGTGCTTCTCTTTGCGTCCAAATATCCAGTCCATGTCCTCCTTTTGCGCCTGACTTTGTTTCTTGCCGCCAAGGTACGGCGGGTTCCCGCAGATAAATGTCTCTCCTCCTTCGTTCTCGAAATCGATTTGTGCCTGGTCGAGCGGTGAAGAAAAAAGATCGTCGGCTACAAGTTTTACTGTGCTTCCAGTTGGCGGGCAGATGCTGAGCCAATCAAGGCGCAGAGCATTTCCGCAGGTGATCCAGTTCATCTCATCCAAGGGCAAGAATGCAGCTTTGGCTTCCAACTGACCACGGTAGAGGACATCACATTGATACTCGGCAATCACAAGTGCAAGTCGGGCAATCTCCGCAGGGAAGTCGCGGAGTTCTATGCCGCGAAAATTCTTCTTGCTGATCTCCGTGGGCAAATGCAGTTCGCCCCGACGCCGGTTGATCTCCGCCTCAATTTTGCGCATCTCCTTGTACGCGATGACAAGAAAGTTCCCCGAGCCGCAGGCCGGGTCAAACACACGGATTCTCGACATGCGCTTTCGTAGGTTCAGCAGCATTCGCGGATTGTCGCCAGCCGCCTCCAGTTGCGCCCGCAGGTCGTCGAGGAAGAGCGGATTCAAGACCTTGAGGATGTTGGGTACGCTGGTGTAGTGCAGACCGAGTGCGCCGCGTTCACCTTCTTCGGCTACTGCTTGAATCATGGACCCAAAGATGTCCGGGTTGATTTCACGCCAGCTCTCAGCGCCAGCGTGTAGCAGATAGGTTCGCGCCATGCGAGTAAAGCGGGGCACGTCGGCGCTGCCGGAAAAGAGACCGCCATTGACGTAGGGGAAGCAATTGGCCCAGCCCGGTAGCTTCGCGACGGCGCGCTCCGCGATCTTGATGTTCATGGCTCGGAAGAGTGTACCGATGATTTCGTGGGTGTTGGACGAGTCGCGCTCGCTCATCTGTTCGATGGTCCGGGTGAACAGACCCACGCCGTTGAAGATGTCGGTATCCTCGGCGAAAAAGCAGAAGATGAGACGGGCCATGAAGTGATTCATGTCGTGCCGCCGCGCCTCGGTGGCCCACTCCGGGTTTTCCTTCTGTAGTTCGATATAGAGCTTGTTGAGCCTCCCGGTGGCCCGCACATCAATGGGGTTGTCTTTGATCTCCTTGATGGTGGAGATGCCGGCCAGGGGCAGGAAAAAGCCGAAGTGTCGGGCGAAGTCCGGGTAGTCTGAGGCGACCGTCTCGCCGCTGGCAAGGTCTTCGGCCTCCAGCGTCTCGCCATCTGTGGCCAGGATGAACTTTGCTTTGGCTGCGGCATTCTTGGGACTCAGGCGCAGCGCCTTCAGGGCCTCGCCAACCCGCCCGGATTCGCAGGTGGTGATGTGGATATGGTTGCGCTGGAGCACGCCGCCGGGCAGGTCCGAGCCGTTCGACTCACCCTTGCGCAGGCGCTTGATTGTTGTCTCTTTATTGCCAAAGGCAGCCAGGAAGGCAAACGGAAACTCAGCCCCATCAAAGGGTTGGAGCGCCAGAGCTGATACCGCGGCCTCGATCTCGACTGCGTTCATAGGGCCATTTACCTGATGGATTGGGATGGCGCAGCAACAAAGGCTTTGGCGTCATCGTGTGGTTTACCGACTTCATCATCATAGTGGATTCATGTCACCGTGGACCGTAGCCAAGTTGCAGTAGGTGAGAACGTTAAGGCTCAGGAGGACCATTATGATGCAGATTTATTATAGATATGGTGTCATATGTATGGTATTATCTGTATATGCCGCTGGTGAGAGCGGAAATGGGGAATAGGCATGGAAAAAGCGCGGCGTAAAGTGCAAATGCTTGCCAGCGCAAGTGGAGGAGCTTCGCTCGTACCTGGCTCAAAATCATAACCGTGCAGGGCATTCTGGAGAAAAGTTGGTTGGCGGACGCGGTTCAAGCAGGGTTGGCGAAGGCCGGTTTGAGTAGTCCTGCAAAAGCGGAACCGGATGGACGGTAGGAGAGGAAAGCAAAATGAGGGTTCAATCAATATGAGCACACAATTCCTGACTGAAGTCGAAGTGGCGCAACGAACGCACATCAGCCTTGCCACTCTGCGCCGGTGGCGGCTGGAAAACCGTGGGCCGATATTCCGCAAATTCGGTTCCCTTGTTCGCTATGCCGAGGAGGAACTGACCCGGTGGGAGCAGGCCCAGCCAAGCGGCGGCGAGAATATCGCCGAACGATTCATGCCCCAACCCGTGAGAAGCATTGAGACGGTCGGAAAATCGCGATGAGGAAAATGCGCAGATCGCCGCAGAGGCCCTTAACCACGTCAACGGGATTCCGAAGGATTGCGCTATGAATCGAAACATACTCGATTTTACGATGCGCTCAGAGTATACTTTAGGAAGGAGAACTCCTATGTCCCCAGCGGTCAAATCGAAAAAAGCGGTCGCGCTCCCGGCCAAAGTTCCAACGGCCCGTAAATCGAAGTTTCAAGCCGACCTTGCGCCTTCTGAAGACAGCATGGTGCGGATACTCAAGACGGAGTTGCAAATGACGAGCAATACGGACTTTCTCACGGATGCTCTCGCCCTGCTCCGTTGGGCTGTCTCGGAGCGGAAACGCGGCCATCACATCGTCAGTGAGAGTTCGACAGGGGAACGCAAAATCCTGCTCTTTCCTCGTTTGGAGCGGGTAGCCCCGGAAGTGACCCTGCCGCACGTCGATATTCACTGGACAGACAAGGAACTGGAAAGTCTCGCGGAGCTTGCCTCCGGTCAGCCTGCGAATCCCACCGACGCCCTCATTCGGGCCATGAGGCAATAGCGTGGCAGTCACGATCCGTCGTCTCGAAGAATCCGATGAAGTAGAAGGCTTTGATTGTGGAGATGAGCCGCTCAACAATTATTTGAAGCGCCATGCATGGACGAATCAGCAGAAGGTCTCCATCGGCGTAACGTATGTCGCGGTAGACGAATCTGCTCGCCGCACCGTGCTGGGCTACTTCACGTTGGCCACATCCAGTGTGCCCCGCGACCGCTTTCCCAACAAGTACGTGCGTGGCTTGCCTCCCTACGACCTGCCGTTGATCTTGCTGGCGCGCCTGGCGGTGGACAAGCGTTTCAGTGGCAGAGGGCTGGGCCACGCTTTGCTTTCGGAGGTGCTCAAGATCACCCTGCGCGTGGCAGACGAAGTTGGCTGCCGCTGCATCATCACCGATGCTTATCCTGATAAAGCAGGATGGTACGCGCGTTACGGCTTCCTTCCGCTGGAAGGCACAACCGCAACCAGCCCGCAAAAAATGTTTCTCGATGTGCGCACGATTCGGCGCGCATTGTCGTCTGAATCTTCCTCTGCGGAAAGAAAATAGGAGCCATTCGCATGAGTCTCTTCCGGCGTGGTGATGTTTGGTGGTACGAATTCTGGTTCGCCGGACGGCGCATCCGCGAATCTTCAAAATCTCCCTCGAAAACCGTTGCCAAAGGGGCCGAGCAGAAGCGCAAACGCGAGTTGGAGGCAGGCTTCAACAACTTCACCGACCTGCGCCACGAACGCATCCGTACATTCAGCGATATGGCCGACGAGTTCTTTGCTGCATACAAATTGCGGTTGCCTCAGTCCGTGGTTTTTGCCGAGTACGCGATCAATCATTTGAAGCGGCTTGTCGGCAGCAGGATGCTTGTCGATTTCAATGAGACGGCTGTCATTCAGTACCAGAATGCCCGTCTCAGTGAAGGTGCCGCTCCGAAGAGCGTCAATGAAGAAGTCGGTTTTCTGCTTCGCATCCTGGGCGATCCTGGCGACTTGCTCCGAATCCGGCTCCGCAAGAAAAAGATGCTCAAGCTGAAGGTTCGACAGACAGTCGGGAAAGCCTATACGCCAGCGGAAAAGGACAGGATGCTGGAGGAGGCCCGCAAGGCTCGCTCCCCACACATCTATCTCGCTTTGACGCTGGCGCTCAACGCCGGGATGCGCGACGCAGAGATCAGAACCTTAACTTGGGAGCAGATCGACTTCGCAAAGAAATTCCTCGCGGTTGGACGCAGCAAAACGGAAGCCGGCGAAGGCCGTACCATTCCGTTGAACTCCTCCCTCTTCGAGGTTCTTTCCGACTACACCGTGAGGTACAGGGAGAAGTTCGGAGAGACCCGCGCCGAGTGGTATGTCTTTCCCTTCGGAAAGCCGAGTCCGAGTGACCCTACGCGCCCTGTCACCACCCTCAAGACGGCATGGAACAATGTGCGCGCGAACGCCCAGGTGAAAGGCCGCTGGCACGATAACCGGCACACGCTCATCACCGATCTTGCGGAAAGCGGCGCGGGCGATCAGACCATCATGGACATCGCCGGACACGTTTCCAAGCAGATGCTCAAGCACTACAGCCACATCCGCATGGAAGCGAAGCGCCGTGCTCTGGAGTCCATCGTCACAGTGCGTCCGGCCACGGAAGAATCCGGCCAGACAGAGCAGGCCGAGGGGTACCCACAAAAGTCCCCACATGGGTTGCAAAACGGGAGCAAACAGGCAGGCAAGAAGCGGGCAGCGGCAAAGAACGAAAACATTCCCGCAGCCAACAATGCGGAGAATCTTTACTCAGAAACACCCACAAATACGCAGCATTTTGATGTGGGGTACCCACAAAAGTCCCCACAGTCGGGCATTTCTGAGGATCATCGGGGGGTGAAAAGAGGTCGTAAGTCTAAGATTCTATTTGGCTCCTCAGGTAGGACTCGAACCTACAACCCTTCGGTTAACAGCCGAATGCTCTGCCATTGAGCTACTGAGGAATGCCTTACAAAAAACCACCTTTACCAAGGTAGCAGAGAGCGCCTGAGTCGTCAAAATCCAGCGCCTGAGCCGTTCCCTGCGCGACTGCTGGCTATCATCATCGCGCTGGAAGGCGGGCGCGCGGAGGCCGGCTGGGACGATACGATAGAAGATGAAGATTCCTGCCAATTGCAGGTCGTCGAATAAGGCTCGATCTGCCGGCTGCAATCCGGCTGCGGAACGCCTCCAAGCGACACTTCACACGTGACTGATTACCCAATCCATCTTAGAGGAGTTCCCTGTACACGATGAAACTTGAATTGCCCGCCGGCGACTTCCGCGCCTATCTCTTCGACTGCGACGGAACCATCGTCGACTCCATGCCGCTGCATTACATTGCCTGGAAGATGGCCTTCGCCGAGTGGGGCTGCCCGTTTCCCGAAGACCTGTTTTACTCGTGGGGCGGCAAGCCCACGCGCGAGATCATCGCGACGCTGAACCAGATGCACGGCCTCGAGATGCCCGTCGAGGAGACGGCCGAGCATAAGGAGGAGCTTTACTTCCAACTGCTGCCGCAGCTCAAAGGAATTCCTGAAGTGATCGAGCTGATCGAGGCCGAGCAGGGGCGTATCCCCTTCGCCGTGGTCTCCGGCGGACGGCGCATCTCAGTTACGAATGCTCTGGACGCGCTGCATCTGACGGCGCGCTTTCAGACGATCGTCAGTTCGGAGGATTACGTGAACAGCAAGCCCGCGCCGGATGGCTTCCTGATGGCCGCCGAACGGCTGGGCGTTGCGCCTGCGGACTGCCTGGTCTTCGAAGATACCGACCTGGGCATCAACGCCGCCACCGCCGCGGGCATGAAGTCGGTGAGGATTGCTCCTCCCTGGGAACGCAAATAGAGAAGCGGCGCGCACCTACACGCCGCCCGCTGCCGCAAGCCACGAGTCGAATGCCGCCAGCGAGCGCTCGCATTGCAGGTGATGGCGCTCCTTTTTGTCACGGATCTTTTTGCGCAGCTCTTCGTCGAGCGGCTCAATCAGATCGAAGGTCATGTTGGCCGGCTGGAAGTTCTTGGCTTCGGCGTGGGTGATGTAATGCACCAGCGAACCGAGAGCTGTCGCACGCGGCACAGGCACGGGCTCCTCACCGCGCGCAAGGATGGCCGCATAGATGCCCGCAAGCAATCCTGTGGCGATCGACTCGGTGTAACCCTCGACGCCGGAGAGCTGCCCCGCGACCAGGATGCGCGGCGCGCGCTTGAGGCGCAGCGTCTCATCCAGCAACGCGGGCGAGCAGATGTAGGTGTTGCGATGAATCTGGCCGTAGCGCAGGAAGCGCGCATTCTCCAGGCCGGGAATCAGCCGCAGCACGCGCGCCTGTTCGCCGAACTTGAGATGGTTTTGAAAGCCGACCAAGTTATAACTGTCGGCGCGCAGGTTCTCCTTGCGCAGTTGCACGACGGCCCAGGGCGTGCGCCCGGTGCGCGGATCGCGCAGGCCCACGGGCTTCATCGGACCAAATCTGAGCGTGTCGCGCCCGCGGCGGGCGAGGATTTCAATTGGTAAACAGCCCTCGAAGTAATCCGCTGTCTCCCACTCCTTGATCTCCGCCGGCTCGGCGGCAACGAGTGCGTCATAGAAGCGGTCGTACTCGGCGCGATCCATCGGGCAGTTGATGTAATCCGCCGTGCCTTTCTCCCAGCGCGCGGCAAAGTAGACGCGCTCCATCGCGATGGAATCCGCCTCGACGATGGGCGAGATGGAATCGTAGAAGGCCAGTTGGCCGGAGCCGGTAATGCGCTCGATCACGGCGCAGAGCGCAACGGAGGTGAGCGGGCCGGTGGCCAGAATCGTCAGCGCATACTCGTCCGAGTCCAGCCGGGTCACCTCCTCGCGCACCACGCGAATCAGCGGCTCGGCGGCGATCTCTTCAGAGATGCGCCGGGAGAAATCAACGCGATCGACGGCCAGCGCATGACCTGCAGGAACCGCCGTTTCATCGGCAATGCGCAAGAGAGCGGAAGATGCGCGCCGCATCTCCTGCTTCAGCAGCCAGGGCGCAGTCGAGGGCGATTCGCTCTTGAGCGAGTTGGAGCAGACCAGTTCGCCAAAGTCGACGGTCTGGTGCGCCGGAGTCAGTCGCGGCTTGCCGTCCACTATCGCGCGCATCTCATAGAGATCAACGGCGCAGCCCAGCCGCGCAGCGGTCAGCGCCGCCTCAGGCCCGGCCAATCCTCCGCCGATCACTTGTATCTTCATCGTCTGTCATCCTCGGCGAAGCGAAGCGGAATAGAGGGTTCAGAAATCACTTGACACATAAATTTCAGATGATACCGAGTTTCAGAGGAACCTTGATACGATTCAAGCCGGAGAAAGCGCTCCTCATGCTATCGCCGGCACAAGCCGAAGCGATTCCTCGGCGTTTTGTTGGGACAGTAGGCTTCTTCCGGACGGCCGGTCAATGCGGCGAAGACATCCCGAAAAAGACAGCGGGAGAGAGGTTGAACCGACGGCTGAGTCGCGCAATGTGGTCGCGGTTCAACTGCCGTTTGCCGGAGAGAACCAGCGAGACCGTGCTTTCGCTGCCCAACTCCAGGGCCACGTCGCGCTGCGAGAGTCCATTTTGCTCCAGCAGAAAGCGCAGCACATCGGCTGGCTCCGCTTCGGGCACTGCGTAATGCTCGGACTCGTAGCGCTCGATCAGCAAGGTCATCAGCTCAATGGCCTCTTGCTCATCCGGAGTCGGGTTGGCCTTTGCGGTCAGCTCGAAGAGAGCCTCGGTATACTCCGCCAGCTCCTCCTCGGAATGGATCAACCGCGGCGCTCCCTGCCGAATCATCTCGGATGGATTGGCAAGCGTTGTACTCATCGTTTGATCCCCTTTTCCCAGTTCGCCCGATTGTCGTATTGCCGGTGCGTCAGAAATGCTCGGATATAGATGTGGCCCTCAGTGACGCGGCCTTCCCGCTCGCGCGCGTAGTGAATCACCGTGACCAGCCGGTAACGGTTCTGCCGAATGTTGAAGATCGCGTATCCATCCACATCGTCGGCATCCTTGAAGTGCTGCCGCACTTCAACGAAGTTTCGCCACCGCGCCGAGCTTGCGATTTTGAACCAGGCCCGAAGCTCGCGTGCTGCCTCCGGATACTCCTTTTCGGCCTCTGCCGAATGCTTGCGTGTGACAACGTGCATGGAGGACTTCCTAAATCTTCAACTGCGGCAAGATCAGTTCCTCTCTAGTATACTTTTCATATTGCAAAGTTGTCAAGGGTTAATTATCGATTTGCAAAGTTTATGAATAAAAACAAGCACACTCAGCCCCGTCCAGTCCCCTGCTCCGTCAGGAACTCGATCCACTCGTCCATGCCCGCGCCGGTTTTGGCGCTGGTCTCGAAGATGCGGATGCCGGGGCGGATCTCATTAATGTTCCTGAGCGCCAGATCGCGGTCGAAGCTGCAAGGGAGAGCGAGATCGATTTTGGTGATCACCGCGGCGTCAGCGGAGTTGAAGAGCGTGGGGTACTTGAGCGGCTTGTCCTCGCCCTCGGTGACCGAGAGCAGCGCGACGCGAATCTTTTCGCCGAGGTCATAGCTGGACGGGCAGACCAGGTTGCCGACATTCTCGATGAAGAGATAATCGAGCCCGCCGAGCGCCACGCCGCCGAGCGCTACCTCAGGCCAGCCGTCGATGTGCTTGCCGATCATCTCCGCGTCGAGGTGGCAGATGCCGTGGGTGTTGATCTGGCGAACGGGAGCGCCGCTCGAGGCCAGGCGGCGCGCATCATTGTCAGTCTCCAAGTCGCCAACCAGCGCCGCAACACGGGAACCTTTGCGCCGAAGCTCGGTGAGCGTGCGCTCAAGAAATGCCGTCTTGCCGGTGCCGGGGCTGGAGACGAGGTTGAGCACCAGCACTCCGGCCGCCGCATAGCTTGCCCGCAGGCCCGCCGCCAGCTCGTCGTTCTTCTTGAGAATCCCTTTCCGCAGCTCGACAATTCTGGTCGTCATTGTTTGTCCTCTTCGTCCTCAATCTCGATCGATTCGATCTCCAGCTCGCGTCCCTGGCTCATCTCACTGCACGGCTGGCCGCAGCGCGGACAGCGAAAGCTCTGCACACCATCCAGCTCCGAGTCCTGAGCGCAGGCAGCGCAATGCACCACCACCGACAATACATCCACCACCAACCGCGAGCTGTCGAGAGGCGTGGCCTCCGTGACAATGCCCCAGCAGAACTCGAGCGACTCTGGAATCACCGAGGCGAGCACGCCGACGCGCAGACGAACCTCTTTGACGCGCGCTCCGGGATGTTCGGCCAGCGTCTCGGTTACCGTTTCGACGATGCTGGTCGCCAGGGAAAGCTCATGCATACAAGATCGATTTTACGCGTCGCGGAAGTACGGAGCCTCTTGCGAGATCACCGGGAAACCGTCGGAAAAGATTCAACCAATTCTCAGGTGCTCCGGAGGTCGGCATTTGTCAAGAGGCCGGAGGCGAAGCGCACAAAAGGAGCGAAAAAGCGGCCTTTTTGACCACGAAGCAGACCCATTGGGGCGGGAAAAGGGGCATTTTTCGGGGTTAAAGTTTACTTGATAATTAACAGAAAGAAAAAGTATCTGATTGATACCAAGTGTGTTACGAGAAATACTATGCAAAATATCGACGGAAATCCACAGGGGGGGGTGGGGGGTGCGGCAGCTTTCAGGGGAATTAAAAGCGAAAGTGACAAAGGGATCAGGGACTGAGGGACTGGGAACTGAAGTTGCGCGCGATGGAGATAGGAGGGTGGTCAATTGGGGCCTCGCGTTAGAGCAAAACCACGATTTCCATGCCCAACATGGTTGATCGAATGTGTTGTTTTCTTGAGGAAAACAACACTTGAGAGCCGTTGCACTGGGTACACCTATCGTGGTTTTGCTATAGCGACTGCCTCGATTGTGCGCGCGGGGAAGGAAATAATCTGCAAGGAGTTGCCGTCCAGGCAGCGGCCTTCGGCGGGCTGTGATGAATGCGGGTAGACGCCTCTGATGGTTGCTCTCGGAGTGCTAAGACCTGTTGGCGAGAACCGAAGTATTCGGTAGGAATCGGCGAAGACTGACCGACTCGGATCGGCTGCTAATAATTTCCGCATAACTTCCGCTTCCATTTGCAGGTCTAATCTGTGTATCGAGGTCGAAGGATGCAATTGGCACGGTGGCTATACTGTGCGGGAAGTTCTTCGGAAGGACGGCATCGTGCATAATCCTTGGGTTCAGGCAAACGCAGCGTTGTTTGCATTATTGCTCGCCGCTTTTCCTTCTTATTTGTCCGCCGGGGCACAACCCGATTTCAGCCACGGCCTAGTGCGATTGGACGTGGTCGTCAGTGACAAATCGGGAAGCCCCATCACGGGGCTCAAGCCTGAGGACTTTACCCTTTTCGACAACGGACAACCACTGAAGCTCGTTTCGTTTCGTGCACGCACAGACAAGCCCAAGTCGCTGGACAATCCGGTAGAGCTCATCCTCGTTATCGATGCGTTGAACCTCTCGTCACAGCAGGTTGCTGTAGCCGAGCGAGAAGCCGAGACATTTCTGAGAGAGAATCATGGGCAACTCGCGCATCCCACGATGGTTTACCGTCTTACTGGTTCAGGCCTGTCGGCTTCGCAGCAGCCTTCCACAGAAGGCACGGCGCTTGTCCAGGAGGTCTTAGGCAAATCCAAGATGCGCACTGTTTGGCAAGAGCCCAGTCGGGTCATTGAGCCGCAGCTGACCACAGATTACTCGAATGATCGGAATCGATCCTCTTTGAAGGCACTCGGCGCGATCGCAATCGAGGCGATGCAAAGACCAGGTCGCAAGCTCCTGCTTTGGATCAGTCCCGGTTGGCCGGCAGAAACTGGCGATTCCTCCTTCGAGGAGATCGTCGAGTTCTCCACCCGCCTCCGAGAGGCGCGGATGAGCCTCTACAGCGTGACCGCCTGGCCATACCCTAAGCGGGAAATCACCTACGAGGAGTTCCTGAAACCCGTTCGTATTCCGAAAGACGCGTTGCCGGGGGATATGGCTCTTGAAGTCTTGGCGACGAAGAGCGGTGGACGCGTGATGCCGCCCGCTCCGAACCTGGACGAACTGATCGGGCAATGCGCGGAACACACTGACCAGTACTATACGCTCACGTTCGATCCACCGCGGGCCACTGGCCCTGACGAATACCACTCGTTGAGGGTGACGGTTGATAAGCCCGAGGCTTCTATTCGGACCAACAACGAGTACTACGATCAGCCATCGTTCTACGACGAGCCCGCCACGCCGCGCGAGCAGGTGTCTGTGAAAAGACTGCAGGAGGTTGTGGAATCCCTGCGCTCTCAGCCCGGCTCCGATGCAGTTCGGCGCATTTCGGATCTCAGCCTCACCGAGCGGCTCAGTCGTACTGCACTCGAAAAGTTGGAATCCTTCGGCCACGAGCCGAAGGCGAAAGAAGCTTTGATTGCGCTATCGGACAGTTCGGCGTTTCTGCCGCCGCCTAGTGCAGAGATTCTCTCCGAAGCGACCCCCAGCCTGCATGACCAGCAGGAGATGTTCGAGCGAACAGTTAACTATCTGCACGACGCGATCCCCACGATGCCCAATTTATTCGCCAGGAGGACAACGGTGCAGTTTGAAGAGTCGGCACAGAGTGATACCCAGGCATGGAAAGTCGCAGCGCCGGACCAGACGCTGCACCCATCGGAGCCGGAATCCGTCACCGTGCTGATTCGCCATTGGAAGGAAGTTACAGAGAAAACCAAGCTACCTAAGCGAACGAATCGCGGAACGCAGGGTCTCACCACCGAGGGAACCTTTGGTCCGATTCTCGCCATAGTGGCAGTGGTCGACATTTTAGGTTCCCACAGCCAAGTCACCTGGAGTCGATGGGAGCAAAGCCCTGAAGGGATGAGGGCCGTCTTCCGCTACAGCGTTCCAGGGGCGTCGTCCCATCTGGAAACGCGATTTTGCTGCCTAGCCGAAGCGGACGGAACCGGGCCCTACGCCCCGATGAGCGCTTATCACGGCGAGATCACGATTGATCCTAAAACTGGCGCCATCTTCCGTGTCACCGCTCAGGCCGATTTTCCTCCAAGGTCGCCGATGCTCCGTTCGGATCTCATGGTGGAATATGGTCCAATAGTCATCGGAGGTCAAACCTACATCTGCCCGGCGCGGAGTGTAGCGATCTCACGGTCCCGCACGGTGAAGCTTCTGCATGTCTGGAATATGGACTTCGGCGTGTACGGGCCATTCGAAACCGCCATTAACGATGTGACCTTCTCCGATTACCACCTGTTTCGCTCGGAAATTCGCGTCTTGACGGACGCTCCTCCCACACCTTGAGAACCGACTCGATCACGTCCCTGCACTGGCGGATCCGCGAATCACGAGTTGGCTCCTATCTATCTCGATTTCCGATATCTATGTTTTCGAAGAGCGCATCATCGCCGATGCGCTTGGTGAGTGAATTGGAATGTCGCACCGGCCCTACGGGACGGTTGAGGCGGTTTGGACTTGGCGCCCAGGGCTGCGCTTCGCTCCGGCCTCCACCCCACCACACAAAGACCGTGTGCCGGGGACCCCGGCCTGGGCTATTTTCGTCCTCTCCCTCCGGGAGGATGGAAATCGGATGTCCGAAAGACAATGTCGGGAGATTTGCACAGAAAATAATTCACACAAACCACATTCTTGTGTATTATGTGATTATCGGTAAGCCGCTGGGAGGCTGATCTGCTTCGAGGTTGTGACGAACCTGTCCGGCCTGGGAGCTTGATTGAGAGGCATCAGCCTCCCCTGCGGAGTCCGACAAAAATCTTAGGAGAGAGCCATGATCCGCAAAACCCGCCTGTTTACGCCCGGTCCGACGCCCCTGCTTCCCGCTGCCCAGTTTGCCATGGCGGCGGCCGACATTCATCATCGCACACCGGAGTTCCGCGCGCTGTTCGCCAAAGTTTTGGCGCAGTTGAAGGTCTTTATCGGCACGCAAAACGATGTGCTGCTGCTCTCTTGCTCCGGGACGGGCGCGATGGAGTCATCGGTCTCGAATCTGACGACGGCGGGCGACCGCGTGCTGGTGCTGACGGCGGGCAAATTCGGCGAGCGCTGGGTGGATCTGGCCAAGGCCTTCGGCTTGCAGGTGGATGTGATCGAGAAGCCCTACGGTAAAACTTTTGACCTGGCCGAGGTGAAGGCGGCGCTCAAGCCCGAGCACAAGGCCGTCTATATGCAGGCCTCCGAGACCTCGACCGGCGCCAGCCACGATGTGGAAGGCGTGGCCGCGCTGGTGAAAGATACGGCGACGCTGCTGATTGTGGACGGCATTACCGGCCTGGGCACGCAGACGATCGACGTGGACGCGTGGGGCGTGGACATTGTGATCGGCGGCTCGCAGAAGGCTGTGATGATTCCGCCGGGGCTGGCCTACCTGAGCGTCAGCGAGAAGGCGTGGAAGGCGATGGAGGGGGCGAAGAATCCGCGCTACTACTTCGACCTGCGCAAGGAGCGCAAGAATCAGGTGAAGGGCGAGACGGCCTATACGCCCGCCGTCGCGCTGGTTGCGGGCCTGGGCGCGGCGCTCGATTACATTGCCGGGCAAGCCGGAGGCGACCTGGAGAAGGGACGCATCGCGCTGATCGACAATGCGCAGGTGAATGCGGCGGCAACGCGCGCGGGCCTGGTGGCGTTGGGCTTCACGCTCTTTGCGCCGGATTCTCCGTCGGCTGCGGCCACTGCGGTCGCGGTTCCGGAGGGGATGGATTCGGGCACGGTGGTCAAGGCGCTCAAGGCGCGCTTCAGCCTGGTGACGGCCAACGGTCAGGGCACCATGCAGGGCAAGATCTTCCGCGTGGCGCATCTGGGCTTCTTCGATGCGCTGGACACGATCGCGTTTTTGGGCGCGGCGGAGGTGATTGCCAAGGACGTGCTGGGATTGCCGGTCGAGTTTGGCCAGGGCGTTCGGGCGGCGCAGGAGGTATTTGCGAAGGCGGCGAAGGGGTAGCTCTCAGCTTTCAGCTATCAGCTATCAGCTTTTTGTCTGCTGATCTTGGTTTGTGGTCTCCCACCCTAGGCGCAAAAACAAAGACGCACCGAGGGTGGGGCACCCGATGTGAATTTTTTCACCCAAGTAGGAAGGGAAGAGACCGTTGTTTATGGATGATTTGTTCTCACTTCTAAAACCGCCGGGGATTTTCTTGATACTTGGGGTCATATCATTTTCCGCAGCTGTGGTTTGGACATGTACTGGCAAAGCGTGGGTTCGCTTTCAGGGTTGGGTCTACCGCACGAAAGAACCGAATTGGTTTTGGTGGGAAGTAGCACTCTATTATCTCTGTGGTGTTGGTTTGATTGGTTACTTCTTGTTTAAGGTCAATTGATATTCAACATGAGGTGGTTGCCCAAGTTCTCAAGAGGTGATGGTTGAGATTCGAGGTTTCCCACCCATTTCACAAAGAACGTGAAATGGATGGGGCACGGAGTGAATGGATGAGGTCGAGCTTTTAGCTAGAAGCTAGAAGCTAGCAGCTAGGAGCTGATTTTATGTCTGAACTGAGTTTCGGGGAAAAGTTGCTGATAGCACGCAAACAGCTCGACCTGTTTCAATATGAGATGGCCGAGCGGCTGGGAGTTCATGCCAATTCGCTCACGAAATACGAAAAAGGCGAGGGCAAGCCGCACGCGGCCGTGGTGCGGATGTTTGAGATACTTTGCGAGAAGGAAAAGATTCGCTTTGACGAGTTTGAAGCAGGGCAAAAGGACAAAGGAGAGAAGATGAAGATCGTTCTGGCAGAGAAGGTATCTCCGGCGACGCTGGCCGTGTTTGCGGCCGAGCCGGGGTGGGAAGTATTGACGCATGACCAACTGCCGGACGGGCTTCCGGCCGCGCTGGCCGACGCCGATGGCTTGGTGGTGCGCTCGGCGGTGCAGGCCGACGACGCGCTGATGGCCTCCGCCCACAAGTTGAGGGTGATTGGCCGCGCCGGGGTGGGCGTGGACAATATCGACGCCGAGGCGGCCACGCGGCGCGGCATTGTTGTAATGAATACGCCGGGCGCGAATGCCGTGGCCGTGGCCGAGCTGACGCTCGGGCTGATGCTGGCCCTGGCGCGCAAGCTGCCCAAGGCCAACGCGACAATGCACGCCGGCCAGTGGGAGAAGAAGAATCTGCAAGGCAGCGAACTGCGCGGCAAGACGCTGGGCATTCTTGGCCTGGGCCGCATCGGCCTGGAAGTGGCCCGGCGCGCCAAGGGCTTTGGCCTGGAGATTATTGGCAGCGATCCCTTTGTCTCGGCGGCTGTGGCGCGCGAAAACGGCATCAAGCTGGTGACGCTCGATGAGCTGATCGCGGGCTCCGATTACCTGACGCTGCACGTGGGCCTGACGCCGCAGACAACGGGCGTGATCAACGCCAAGTCGATCGCCTTGATGAAGAAGGGCGTGCGCATCGTCAACTGCGCGCGCGGCGAGCTGATCGACGACGCGGCGCTGGTGGAGGCTCTGAAGAGCGGTCAGGTGGCGGGCGCGGCGCTGGATGTCTTTGCCAAGGAACCGGCAAAAGAGACGCCGTATCATGGCCTCGAGAATGTGATTCTGACGCCGCACATCGCCGGCTCGACGGGCGAGGCGCAGGAGGCGGTCGGCATTCAGATTGCCCGCCAGGTGCGCGATTATCTCAAGCTCGGCGTGGTGCAGAACGCGGTCAATCTGCCTTCGCTCAGCCACGAGGAGTATGTCGTGCTGGCGCCCTACATCGATCTGGCCGGCCGTCTGGGCTCGTTCCTCGCGCAAACCGGCAATGGCGGCATTGAGGCGATCGATCTGGTCTACGGCGGAGTTCTGGCCGACGCCAAGATCGATCTGGTGCGCAACGCGGCCATCGCCGGGCTGCTGGCCGGCTCGGAGAATGTGAACCGCATCAACGCCGCCTCGGTGGCCGGTGAGCGCGGCATCCGCATTCACGAGATCAAGGAAGACAGTTTGGAGAGCCATCGCGGCGCAACCACCGTGCTGACTATCAAACTGCACACGGCCAAGGGCGAGAGCAGCGCCTCGGCCACGGTGATCCGCGACGTGCAGCCGAGACTGCTGACCTTCGAGGGCATCGACATTGAGACGCCGCTCGAAGGCAACCTGCTGGTCTGCCGCAACCGCGACGTACCGGGCGTGATCGGCAAGATCGGCACCATCCTGGGCGAGTACGGCGTCAACATCGCCAACTTTGCCCTGGGCCGCGAACGCAGCGGACAGAAGCCGGTGAAGGCGCTGGCGCTGGTGCAGGTGGATGCGCCGGTCGGCGAGAAGGTGCTGGAGGCGCTCTCGACCATCGAGGCGCTGATCGAGGCACGGCCCGTGCATCTGCCGGAGGCGGGGGAATAGCGGATCGAAGCGGAGAAAATCCTCTTGAACTCATGGTAGCGTTTTGCTACCATGAGTTCATGGGTCAGCCAGTCAAATTGTCGGATGCACTGGTACTGGATGCGCGAATTGCCGGAGCAGCGCAGGAGCGCTCCATTGCCGGCCAAATCGAGTTCTGGGCCAAGCTAGGGCGATCGCTGGAGCCGGTACTCACCGGCCGACAGTCTACCGAACTGCGGCAAACCGGCAAAGTCCGGCCGCTCTCTGAATTGGTGGCGACCGTGGAGACTGCGGAAGGGCGCGCCCGCACCCAGGCCTATCTCGCGACTCGACCCTATCCTCATTACCGCCAGTTTCCGGGGCGAACACGGGTCTACATCCGAACCGATGCGGACGGCGCGGAGACGGTTGGAAGGTTTGTGAACCGGGAATTCGTCGTCGATCAGGAGTCTGAAGCATCCGCAAGACTTCTTGAGCATTTCGCATGAGGTTGAATCGGCTGCTGGATCGCCGGCCTATTCTTGTGGCGATTGCCGGTCCCAATGGCGCGGGCAAGTCTTCCTATTTTGCGACGCATCTGGCGCCGTCCGGTCTGGACTTTCTGAATGCGGACGTGCTGGCGGAAACTCTGGCAATCGATGCCTACGCTGCTTCCAGCCTGGCGGACGAACTTCGGCGGCAAAGGATTGAACGTCGCGAGAGCTTTATCTTCGAGACGGTCTTCTCAGACCCTGTGGGGGACAAGGTCGAGTTCCTCAAAAGCGCTGAGCGGATTGGCTACTTCGTATTCCTGGTCTTCATTGGAATCGACGACCCGGAGCTGTCCAGCGACCGGGTGGCGATGCGCGTTTCGCAAGGCGGACACGATGTGCCCGCGCATAAGCTGACCGAGCGCTATCCGCGGGTGATGAATAATCTGAAGCGGGCGCTGGCAGAATTACAGAATGTGTGGGTTTACGATCACAGCGATTTGGAGATAGGTTACCGGCTGGTTGCCACCAAGGAGAATGGACAGGGAATCGAGCTGTACGAGCCAACGCCGGAGTGGCTGCGGGTGCTGTTGCCTTCAGACTGAACTTCAATGTGCGGCGATTTTTATGCAATCCGGCCTGCGAAATCCTCCGTCCGGTGTCAGACCGTGTGTGTCGCAAAATCTTCTGAACAAGGTACGTTATGCGCGGAAGCATTTATGGAGTGATGGCGCTGGTTGCGGTTTGTGCGCTGCCGTCGTTGGGGCAGGCGCAGCAGCGCCAGATTACGCACGTTCAATTGAGAAACGCGCCCGTCGCGCGGCTGCCGTACACGGCGGAGTACAAAACCACGCATGTAAAGACGCTGGCCGACGGCAGCACCATCACCCAGGAATCCTCCGAAGTGGTAGCCGTGGATTCGCAAGGCCGGCGCATGACCGCGACCACGACGACGCCGCTGAATGGCGACCAAACGCCGAAAACGCGCGTGATGGTCTTCGATCCTGGGACTCACACCAGCAGCAGTTGGACGGTGCCGGGCCGGCAGGCGACGGTGACCGCAATGCCCGCGCCGGGCGCGCCGCGCACTCCATGCTCGACAAGTACGATATCGGCAGCCAGGATTCCGCAGGAAATTAAGATGCAGGCGGAACGGCTTCGCCCCACAATGGAAGACCTGGGCACGGATACGATTCTGGGCATCGAGGCGCGCGGTCGTCGAACAACATACACGACTCCCGCGGGAGCAATCGGCAACAATGAGCCGCTGATGCGCACCAGTGACGTCTGGACCGCGGTCACCCCTGGCCTGCGGGGGCTTTCAGTACGCGATGTGAACAACGATCCGCAGATGGGCACAACGACCAGGGAACTGGTGAATTTCGCGCAAGCCGAGCCGGACGCGGCGGTCTTCCAGCCTCCGTCGGGATACGAAATTGTGAACCGGGAAGCGGGCGGATGCCACTCTTCTTCGAGCATGGTGATCGAGGATGTGCCGATGCCGCCGTCCGATGTCACATCTGCGCCCGCCGATGCTCCGGCCGAACCTCAGCAATAGACAATTTTTTGCAGCGCCGCAAGCGTTCTGCCGGAAATCGCGTCCTTCAGAGTAGTCGCAAAAACTTCTAGAAGAGGTACGTTATGCGCGGAAGCATTTATGGAGTGATGGCGCTGGTTGCGGTTTGTGCATTGCCAGGATTTGGTCAAACGCCTAGAAGTGAAATCGACAAAAGTGACGGAAATAGTAGCTGCAAAACTGTGCCAAGCCATCCACCTTATACGGCCATTTTTAAAATTACTCACGTAAGAACACTTGGAAATGGAGCCACGATTACCCGCGAGGGCACAAAGGTGGAGGCTAGGGAACCTCTGATCAAAGTGCTTATTGAGCATGCATTCCCTCGGGGGCTAAAGCCCAACATTGATTTTGCTGGATTTATGTACGGGCTAAAGCCCGTACCCTTCAAAATTTCGACTTAGAACTTATCCGTAAATAAGTTGCGCCGACCTCCTGGTCGGCTGTCCTGTGGGTCTTCTGACACACAGGCGGAGTCTGGCGGCGTGGACGCCGCCCGGACAGCCGGTCTGGAGACCGGCGCTACATC
>Ga0302200_10000602_pt1 | contig 36121 bp, 29 predicted proteins | sample II_Bog_N3_1_FD_194585 | JGI IMG/M metagenome (GOLD analysis project Ga0302200, IMG submission 194585) | Peat permafrost microbial communities from Stordalen Mire near Abisko, Sweden - II_Bog_N3_1 | ecosystem: Environmental > Terrestrial > Soil > Wetlands > Peat | place: Sweden: Abisko...
CCTGGCCATCATCTCCTCCGCAACTCTCTCCGCCCTCGCCGACACACCTGCCCAGGTCAACGCCAAAATCGTCGCCTGGGCCACCCAGAACCTCCCCGCCTATCAGAAGGCCGTCGCCTACGGCCAGCACAAACAGAGTCCACAGATCCCCGTTCCTCCCGCTGTCGACATGCCCTGCCACGTCTGCGGAGACTCCACACAAACCCAGAGTGAAACCCAGGTTGCAGCCTGGGTCAAGCAGGCCATGGAGCCGGAAGCTACCTATATGACCACCATCCTCGCCGACGGCAAGCAGGTCACCCTTTTCCGAGCCCTCGGCAATGAACTCTCCCCAGCCGCCTCGCGAGCCCTCGACCAATACGGCTCAAACGACAGCTTCATCTCCGATGCCGCTGCTGTCTCTAAAGTCCTCGTCGGCCAGAAAGCCACCGAAATGGCCAACCGCTATGACAAAGACCCCCACATGGCCTACGCCGGCATCACCTTCCTCCTCCAGGCCGCGCGCCAGGCCGACCTGCTCGGCGGCAACTACGGCGACGGCGCCATTCAGCTCACCAGCACATGGATGAGCGCTGTGGCTGACACCATCGACAAGGACGTCACCTCAGGCCACAAGTACAACCTCTGCCCCGTCTATGCCTCCATCTTCCGCCAGATCGAGCTCCTCGGCGGACCAGCCACCAATATGGATACCTTCACAAAAACCATCCAGAAAATCCAGAATGCCGTCAAATTTGATGTCAAACTCAAGCTCACCACCACCATCGACGGCTCAGACGGCAGCTTCCTCCACGCCACTTGGTCCGGCACCGCAAACTTCCACCTCGACATCGACATGGCCAACACCTGCTACACACCCGTCTTTGACAACAACGGCTCCATGTCCGTCAGGGTTGACAACTGGAGTTCCCAGGGCATGGATACCAGTTCCAGCGGTGTCAAAACCCCAATCCCCATCACCCTCACCAGCGCCCATTCCTACACCGTCAACCTCGCCGCGCCCCAGCTCAACCTCTGTGACCCCGAGCCCATCTTCCAAATCCCCCTCGCCACCGTCAAAGCCCCGCAGGAAACCATCATGGCCAAGGGACACACGGAAAACGGCGCATTCTTCCAGTCCTTCCTCGCCGCCGTCACCGCTCCCAATGAGGTCAACAACGCAAACACCAACGCCGTCACCGGCCAAACCCCCACCCTTCCCGGCGCCGGCCCAGCCCCCTCCCAATCCGGCTCGGGCTCCAGCGCCCCACCTGACACCTCCGGCCTCCAGTCCGCCGCCGACCAGCTCAAGGCCCACCAGGGAGACATCTCCTGGCTCATGGGTCCCCAGGGCCAGGCCGCCATCGCCAACATCCAGAAGCAGGCCCTCCAAACCGCTCAGACATCCGTCGCCTCCGCCGGCCTCGTCATCCCCAACGCCAGCAACTTCGCCAACTTTGCCAACTCCATCGCCAGCGCCCATCTCCCCTGGACCAACGGCCAGTCCCAGCCCGTCAACAAAACCCTCCACATCAAAAAAGACTCCGACGACATCGAAATGACCGTCACCGTCACTCAGGCCGCCCAATAGCGGAAAGCGTCCCAACAACGAAAAGGGGCGCGGATTCGCTCCATGCCCCAATCCCTGCTTGAAAACAAATCGGCCACGCCCGCGGGCGTGGCCGATTCTGCGTTTCCCCCTCAGCTTACCGCCCGTGGCGCGGCGTCAATCCCAGCTGGAAGGTCACCATGAACGACCGGCCCGCTTGCTTCTGGATCGAATCATTCCAGCTCGGCGTGTACTGCTGACCGTTCTGCGATACCTCCAGGGTCGAGTCCACCGTGTACGGCGTCTGCAACGTCGTCCCGTCATTCGCTGCGCTGATCAACACAACATCGTGACTGTCGAACACATTGTTGATGCTCAGCTTGATCTTCGATCCATCGAAAATCGAGTGATTGTGGATGTTGTAGTTGAAGAACATGTTGTTCATCCAGAACGCTTCCTGCGGCACCACCTGGTGCGCGTTGCCAATGTCGTTCCAACGCGTTCCCACTCGCTTGCCGAAGATTCCGAAGTCCAGGCCCTTCTCGCGATAGGTCATGCCAACCGACTCGGTATCATGCGGCGTCAACGCCACCCACGCCGCCGTCGTCGCCGCCACCGCAGGTGTAATCACCACCCCGTTGGAGTCTGTCACAGCAGCCTTGCCCGACGACGCTTCATACTTCGCAACTCCAAACGTCCCGTTCGCATTGAACGCCAGGCTCTTCGTGATCGCCACGTTGCCTTCCGCCTCGAATCCGTTCGTGTTTGAATCCGGATTCGCGTAGTAGTAGCTGAACCCCGCAGCATCGCAGTTGCAGTTCGACGGCACCGTGTATGTCGAATACACGTTCTGGAAGTGAATGTGGTACGCATCCGCATCAAACGCAATCCGGTTCAGCTTCACCACTGTGCCCGCCTGATACGTCGAGGCAATCGTCGGCGGCGGCGCCACGGCTACCTGCGCTCCCGCCACGTCAAACACACTGCTGAACGGCGCAATCGTGCCACGGCCATACTGCCCGTATGCTGACCACGTGTTGTTGACCCGGTAGTTCGCTTCCACCGATGGCAGCACAGAGTTGTAACTGTGTTCGTGCTTGGCTACCGCCGTGCAGTTGGAAATCAGTGACGTCGATGCGCAACCCAGGTTGCCCACCTTGCTCCCGCCATCCGCTTGCTGCGTCAGCGCCATGTCAAAGTACGCATCCTTCAGGCCCGCCGTAATCGTCCACTTCGGAATCGACACCAGCTGGAACTCCGCATACGGCTGCCACGCAATCGTATTGAACTGCTCCTTGAACTTCACATTCGCCAGGTACGGCGAATCCACCCACGTCAGCGGATCCGTCAAAATCTGGTAGCGATGCGTGTCTGTGTGCTCGTACCAGTTGCCGAACCGCGCCACTCCCCACTTGCTCGCATAGCTCACCGCTGCAATATTGCCCACACGCACGTACTGGTTCAGCTTGTCCACACCCGTCGGCTTCTTCTTGTACGTCGGCCCAGCTAGCTGGTCGTCTCCACCCACAACTTCGTTCACCACCTTCGTCAGAATCGAATCCGTCACCAGATCCTGGTCCGTGTTGTTCTGGTAGTGCTGGTGGTTCGAGTACCCGTACGTGTACGTCTTCGTGTCGACCTTCCACCCCTTGCCAAAATCATGGTTGAACGTCGCAATATCAAAGAACGTCGGTACGTGATACACCGAGTATTTGTAGTACTGCGGGTCATAGTGAAACGTCGACGTCGAATCATACGCCGCATTCATCTGCGTGTTGTCGTAAAGGTAATTGTCGCCGTGGTGAAACAGTTGACGGCGCGTCGGATCATTGTTTGTGTTCGCATCCACAATAATGTTGGTGCCAATCAGCGAGAAGTACGTCTGGTCGCTGAACTTGTAGTCAAACTTCGCCGTCGCCGCCACATCCTGCTTCGGAGAGTACGTCTGGTAGCCATCCGAACTCTGGTAATCACCATTCAGCCAGAAGTGGGCCCTCCCCTTCAGAAACGCGCCCGAATTGATATCGCCCAGAACCTGAATCGTATTCCACGAACCCGTCGTCACTTCCGCATGAACATGCGAAGCATCTTCCAGCTTCGGCGAAAAGAAGTGGATCGATCCGCCAAAGTTCGAGGGCCCTACGTCCGACGCTGTACCCGGGCTGCGGTCAAAGTCCACATACCCAATCGCCGCTGCCGGTACATATGCCCAGCTGTGGTGGCTCGGATCATTCGAGTCGTTGAAGGGCACACCGTCCCATGTCATCGTCCAATCGTCATCCACAAAGCCGCGAAAGAAAAACTTCGCCTGCCCATTGCCGACTCCGTTCGTCGTGTAGCTCACCGTACCAGGCGCCGCCTGAATAATGTCCGCAAAATCGGTCACCGGCGTCGTGTACTCGGCAATGTAGGTGCTCGTAATCTCCGTACGTGCACTCGCCGCATCCAGCAGCGACTTCACCGGAGCGGACTGCACCGCAAGCGAAGAATTGTCTTCCGCCTCAACCACAACTTCTTCCGCAACCGATGCCACTTGCAGCTTGAATCCAACCGTCTGGTCCTTGCCATCCACGGCAATCGCCTTCTCTTCGGTTGCAAATCCCGTCGCGCTCACCGTCAGTTCGTAGCGGCCAGTTGCCACATTGGCAAACGCATACGCACCGCTCCCATTCGTCAGCCCGCGTTGCACCGCGTTGCCTTCCGTATCCTTCACCGTCACCGATGCCCCAACAAGCGACTTCCCGCTCGCATCCGTAACCGTTCCGTCAATCTTCGCGCCCGCCTGCTGCGCACCCGCTCGCGTCACGGGCATCCAAAGCAGAAAAAGAGCAAGGGCAAGCGCACCGATGCGTCGCCATGAGAGTTGTGTTATCACTGGTGTCCTCCGGAAAAGTTGTTCAGTCAAAATGTTGAAATCCCTTCTACAAATGCGGAACTTCAACAGACTGTAACCATCCCGGATGAATCGCAGATGAGCGCTTCATTGCAGCCACATTACAATCGGCCTTGCGACTGCATTTCTGTGTGGATTTTCATGCAATCCGCCTCAGCGCCATCTCCTTGCGCACCTATACTCCCCTCCTGCCCCCCATTCCTATATGCCCTTCTCCAGCAACGGCCTGAATCGCTGCTCCCCTTCGTTCCACGCCTCAATCGTGCCCGTCAAAATATCGTAGTACCACCCATGCACTGTCAGCGTCCCCTCGGCCACCGCCCGAGCTACCGAAGGCTGCGCCTGCAAGTTCTTCAACTGCGCCACCACATTGCCCCGAATCAGCGCCCCAAGCTCCGCATTCTCACCCTCCGCCGCATTCAGCGGCTGCTTGTACCGGAACGCCTCCTCCACGTGACCCAGCCAACGGCTCGCCTTCGGCATCCGCACCGGGTCCGGACGGCTCAGCGCCGCCTTCAGCGCCCCGCAATCCGAGTGCCCACACAAGATCGCTTCCTTCACATGCAGCACTTCCACCGCATACTCAATCGTTGCCGTCGCCCCATCCTCATCGGTCGAAACCGGCACCACATTGCCCGCATTCCGCGTAATAAACAGGTCCCCAGGCCCGGTCTGCAATATCAAATCCGGCAACACCCGGGAGTCCGAGCACGTAATAAACAGCCATCGCGGAGCCTGCATCTCCGCCAGCAAATGAAACTGCTCCCGCTTCGTCGGGAATATCTCCTCATGAAATCGCTTGTGACCTGCCAGTAATCGCTCCATACGCTCCTCGCCGCCTTGGGGAAAGTTGAAAAGTTCTGCGGCCAAACCCAGCCTATCGCATTTCCGCCGCCCCAACATGCTTTACCCTAGCCTTCAGGAGTATCCACATCGCCATGCGCCCCCTCCTCCGCCCTATCGCCCTCATCGCCCTCGCACTCCCCATCACCCTCTTCTCCCAAGTCCCATCCCAAACCGTCGACACCATCGACCCCACCCTCCGCACCAACATCGACCGCATCGCCTCCCAGCTCCTCCAGCAGCGTGCCATCCCGTCCGCCTCCATCGCCGTCCTACAGCATGGCCAACTCGTCTACACCCACGCCTACGGCCTCGCCCATCTCGACCCCGCCATCCCCGCCTCACCTCAAATGCGCTACTCCATCGGCTCCGTCTCCAAGCAGTTCACCGCCGCCGCCGTCCTTCTCCTCCAGGAGCAGGGCAAGCTCTCTCTCGACGACACTGTCGCCAAATACATCCCCGGCCTCACCCAGGGAGACCACGTCACCCTCCGCCAAATCCTCTCCCACACCTCCGGCTACCAGGACTACTGGCCCGAAGACTATCTAATGACTCCCATGCAGCAGCCCACCACCGCCCAGCAAATCCTTGACACCTGGGCCAAAAAACCCCTCGACTTCGCCCCCGGAACCCGCTGGCAATACTCCAACACCAACTTCGTCATCGCCGGCCTCATCGTCGAAAAAGTCTCCAGCCAGCCCCTCATGGACTTCCTCGTCCAGCACGTCTTCCGCCCTCTCAACATGACCTCCGTCTGGAACTCCGACCAAGCTAAACTCACCGCCACCGACGCCACTCCCTACGTCCGCGCCGCCCTCGGACCACTCCGCCTCGCCCCCAAAGAGGGCCGCGGATGGATGTTTGCCGCCGGCGAACTCGCCATGACCGCGCACGACCTCGCCCTCTGGGACCAGAGCCTCATCGCACAGTCCCTCCTCAAACCGGATAGCTACCGCCAAATGTTCACTGAGGTCAAGCTCGCCGACGGCTCCGGAACCAAATACGGCCTCGGCGTTGAAGTCACTACGCGCGGCGGCCATCGCTCCATCGAGCACTCCGGCGAGGTCACCGGATTCGTCAGCGACAATGAAGTCCTCATCGACGATGGCGTAGCCGTCGCCGTCCTCACCAACCACATGGCCGGCGGCGCATCCGCCATCGCCCAGCTCGTCGCCTCAACAGTCGCCGGCACAGGGCAACCCACACCCGCGGAAGCCCAGGCCCTGGCCATCTACCTCGGCCTCCAGCAGGGCCACATCGACCGCTCCCTGCTCGCCCCCAACCTCAGCGACTACTTCTCCCCCAAAACCATCGACGACTTCCGCACCTCGCTCGGCCCCCTCGGCGAACCCCTCACCCTCAAGCAAACCTCAGAGGAACTCCGCGGCGGCATGACCTTCCACGTCTTCCGCCTAACCTACCCCGCAAAACACCTCCGCCTCACCACCTACACCTACCCCAACGGAAAACTCGAACAATTCCTCGTCGAGCCCGGCGAATAGGGCCTGTTTACACAACTTGGGAGGGGCGCTCGGGAAGACAGATGCACCATCCTTGTAACACGCTCTTTGCGGGACAAGGGGGGACTGACAAATCCCTCGTCCACCCGGCAATCAACCAGCGTCTTGGCTCTTCTTCCCGACAGTACAGGCGGTCACGCGATTTCGCCCCTCGGCCTTCGACTGATACAGTGCATTGTCCGCGGCCTGGATCAGCACATCGGCCGTAACGCCATCTCCCACACGCCCACTCGCGATTCCGATGCTCAGCGTGATACTTGGCGCCACCTCAGACGACGGGTGTATCACTCCAGCTTTCTCCATCGCATTCCGCAAACGTTCGGCCATCGCAATTCCACAAGCGGATCCGCAGTTCGAAAGAACCACAGCGAATTCCTCCCCGCCGTATCGTGCCGGAAGTTCGCCCGGCCGCCGAAACGTTGCCCTCAATACCTGCGCCACGCGCTGCAAACATTTGTCGCCCCGCTGATGCCCAAACGTATCGTTATAGCGCTTGAAGAAGTCCACGTCGGCTATCAGCAGCGAAATCTCCTGATGATGCCGGCGGGCACGCCGAATCTCAAGATCCAGCGTCGCCGTGAACTGCCGCCGATTTGCCAGCCCCGTCAATGCGTCCTCGAATGCTTGCTCCTGCAAAAGCACATTCAGCCGCTCCAGCTCGGCTGTATGCTTCACTAGACTATGCTTGAGATCTTCCTGCTCCGCTGCTAATTTCTTGCGACCGGTTATGTCATGGACAATGATGACCATTCCCGTCGGCACTCCCTCAACATCCCGAATGAACTCACTGTTTACGGCTATGTCGAATGTGCTCCCATCCACACGCAGCCCGCGGTATTCACTCGTGACCGTTACCGTGCCTTGAAGCTTCAGCCTCATCTGCAACAATGCTCGCTCCCGATCTTCCGGCACCAGGAAGTCAAGAAGCGAATGTCCCAGAAAATCTTCCTCCCCTGTTGCGCGGAACATCGACACGGCTACGGGAGATACCAGGCGGATTCGGCCTTCGCGGTCCGTGATTGTAATGTTGTCGGGAGAAGCCTGAAGGATCGATCGATAAAGTCCCTCGCTACTCCGCAGCGCCTCTGCCACTCGCTTGTGCTCGGCAACTTGTATCTCAAGTTCCGTATTCGCTCTTTCCAGACTGCTGTTGGCTGACGCAAGCTGCTTAGTCCGTTCATCCACCAGTCTCTCCAGAGACTCATTGCGCTCGCTCAACTCCTTCAAGGGGTAGATCTCGCCTGCCCCCACCAAATGGTAGGGGATCGAAATACTGCTGTGGGAGATCTTCCATCCTGCACCTTCCTTGCGGAATATCAGCACCAGGCGAGCCGTCTGCCGGGAAAGAATCTCGTCTTTGATCGGCAGGTGAATATGAAAGAAGCCCGTCGCCACCGCGACTTTGCCTGACAGCAACTGGATGGCCAAGTCCTTCAGCTCGATACGGAGCGGATCTCTAACCTGGGCAAAATCCTCGCGCGTAATTGCGATCCATCTCTCCCTGTCTTTGACCAGAAAGTCCCCGCCACCGGTAAAGCCGGAGAAGTCCTCGCTGAACTGTGCCGTAAGCCGGTCATCGCGGAGGGAATACATCCGCACGTACTCTTCGAACAATTGCCCAATAGTTTGTTCGTCCGGCAATCTATCCAAGTCGCCCAGCTTCTGGAGCAATGCAGCGTTGTGTGCTTCCAGCTCTGCCTTTTGCCCATATATATCGTGCAGCGTCTGTCGTAGTTCTGCCGCTGACAGGCTCTCCAGAAACTCACGCGGATCGGTGGCTCTCTCCGCGGCGAGCCCCTGAGCTTTCGTGCGCACAGCCTGCCCAGTGGCTTTCGAATGACCAGCGATTTGGCTTCTTTTAGGCATCATGACCCTTCATGGTCACTGGCTTCGCTCAATGGATGAGCTTGCCACAGGCTTCACTCGAGTATTCTAGGCTTCGGCCATGTTGCGGCGTCAGCGCTATAAAGTGCCTTAACGAAATCAGAATTGCGCGTGCTGTATGACTGTGAAGACTATAGTGCAGGCAACAGCTTACGTCCATAGCACACAAGGTCAGTACCCTCGAACGTTGGAGTGACCAATCCCCCGTACTCGCCCCAAAAAGTCAATCGAGCGCAACTCGTTCTCTTTTCCTTCTCATTTACTCTATTAACCAACCGACAATCAATCATTTAGGGCCTGTTCACACTACCTGGATGGATGGCGTTGCGAGCAAAAATCGGGCCAAGCAATTCTGGGCACGCAAGGCCGAGTCCGAGAGCTGTGGCGACCCCACCGCCGAGGGCCAGAACGCGGTATGGCCCGATTTGCGCCGCAACCCGCAGGGACGGGACCAGTTTTCCCCATTTCTGCGTCGCTCCTTCCTTCAGTAACCAGTTACAGCGCACTCGTCGCTTCTTGAACTGAGGAAAACTCCGCTCCCGTCGCCACCACTCAGGCAGTGGGAACAGGCCCTGACTTTTCTCTTCCGCCTGCAAAACAGCCAAAAAGCCCCTTTTGAGGTCCCCCACCAACTCCCGCCCACACACACGCAAGAATGCCGCCCCGCCTGCTTAGGCGACGCGGCATCTCCGCACTTTCAGAGAGTTGATTCCCGCTTAGTTGGTCCCTGCCGGCGTCTCCTGCTGCACGCCAATCGCCGCTCCGGAAACCACTAGCTCCACGCGGCGGTTTTCCGCGCGGCCTGACGCAACGGAGTTATCCGCAACCGGGCTGCTCTTCCCAAAACCCTTCGCCGTGATGTTCCCGTCCTGCACGCTCTGCGATTCCAGGTAGTCGCGCACACCGTCCGCCCGCTGTTCTGACAGCTTCTGGTTGTACTCGTCGCTCCCAATGTTGTCCGTGTACCCTTCCACCTGCAACTTCAAGTTCGGGTACGCAAGCAGAATCCCGGAAACCTTCGCCAGCTTCTCCCGCGCTTCCGGCTTCAGCGTGAACTTGTTGAAGTCAAACAGCACGTCGGACATATTGATAATCAGTCCCCGCGCCGTCTCCTTGGTCTGCAGCACCTGGTTCAGTTGGTCCTTCAGCTTCTCCCGCGCCTGATCGGCCTGCTGCGTAGCCAGCAAAGTACCCGCTTCGGCCGTCTTCTGTGCATCCCGCGCGCTCTGTGCGCTCGCTTCCGCCGCTGCGGTCGCTGCATCTGCCTTGGCTCGCTGCGCTGCCTGCTCTTCGGCCTCAGCCTGAGCCTTTTGCGCATCCGCCTTGGACTGCTCCGCCGCCGCATTCGACTGCGCCGCGTCTGCCTTGGACTCCCGCGCCGACTGCTCCGCAGCATTCTTCGCCGCCAACTGAGCCGCATCCGCGTCTGCCTTCATCTTGCGCAGCGTGATAATCCGCGCATCCTCGGCCGACTGCACGGCCTCACGCGCAAACGTAATCGTCTGTTTCCGGTCGCCCTTGTGCTGGTCCAGATCCTGCGCATTCCTCAGAGCCGTTCGCGCCGTCGCCATCGTATCGCCCGCATACTTCTCCGCTCCCGCTTCGTCGGCAATATCCACCGCGTTCACCGCCTCATACAACTCCAGCGGAGACCGTAGATCTCGCGTAATCGGGTTGCGTACCGTGTGCTTGCCCGCCGTTTCCGCATAGGCCCCGCGCGGAAGCAGCGAGTAGTGCGCGTTCACCTGCTCAATCACGCCCTCCGTCTTGTCGTCGATCACCACATTCTGCAGCACCACAAGGTCGCTTGGCATCGTCACCGCAAAATACGGCTCCGCTGTCACAATCAACCCAAACGACTGCAGATTCGTCGTCACCGTAATCTCGTTCTTGTCCTTGCCACCCGTCGGAAGCACTTCCCCCAGGTTCACCGGACGACCCTCTGGCGTGATCGCCCACAACACATACGTCAGATACTCTTCGCCAAACCCGTTCGCCGGCGACAAACCCTCAAAATTCGCCTCAATCGACGTCCGTCCAGCCCGCGCCTCCACCTTCGCCGTGCCCTTCGCATTCGGCAACAGCGCTGTCCCCTCGAAGCCAATCTTCGTCGATCCGCTGCGATGGAAGTAGTTGATTGCGGTCAGGTCACGCGCCACCACCTCCACCTTGAACACCGTAATGCCTCCCTGCACTTCCGAGGCAGCCATTCCCGCACCGGCCTGTGAATCCGGTACGACCGTCGGATTCGACTCCTGTGCGCACAACACCCCTGAAACCGCCAGGAGCAAAGCCGAGCAAACGTATTTCCCAAAATTCTTCATGCTTTGAACTTCCACCCTCACACCCCCGCCCGTCTGAGCAATAATGGCCGCCCAACCATCCCCGCCCTCTCAGGTCGATTCCACCCTCTCGTCCGCGATACACTTGAAATGAGAAAACTATGTTTGAAAACCTGACAGACAAGCTTCAGCGCGCCTTCAAGCACCTTCGCGGCCAGGGTGTGCTTACCGAAGAAAACATCATCGAGGCCCTCCGCGAAATCCGCGTAGCCCTGCTCGAAGCCGACGTCAACCTCAACGTCGCCAAAGACCTAATTGAGCAGATCCGCGTCAAGGCCATCGGACAATCCGTCCTCACCGCCCTTTCGCCCACCGAACAGGTCATCAAAATCGTCCACGACGAGCTCGTCAACTTCCTCGGCAAAGACACCGCGCGCTTCAAATTCGCCTCCCGCCCCCCCACCGTCATCCTCATGGCGGGCCTCCAGGGCTCCGGCAAAACCACCACCAGCGGTAAACTAGCCGTCTGGCTCAAAAAGGGCGGACATCGACCCCTGCTGGTTTCCGTCGACGTTTACCGCCCCGCCGCCCGCGAACAGCTCAAGCTCGTCGCCAAAGCCGCTGAAGCACGTATCTACCAGGGCGACCTCAAGGGCGAGCAGCCCGGCACAGCCCTCGTCGAGCGCCTCGCCAAAGAAGCCAAGCGCGAAGCCATGATCATGGGCTGCGACACCCTCATCGTCGACACCGCCGGACGCCTCGGCATCGACGAAGAGCTCATGCGCGAGATGGAGTCCCTCAAAAAGCTCCTCGACCCCCAGGAAATCCTCTTCGTCGCCGACGCCATGACCGGCCAGGACGCCGTCAACTCCGCCCTCGACTTCCACAAACGCCTCGGCCTCACCGGCGTCGTCCTCACCAAAATGGACGGCGACGCCCGCGGCGGCGCGGCTCTGTCCATCCGCCACGTCACCGGCCAGCCCATCAAGTTCATCGGCACCGGCGAAAAACCCGATGCCTTCGAGCCCTTCCACCCCGACCGCATCACCGGCCGCATCCTCGGCCACGGCGACATGCTCAGCCTCCTCGAAAAGGCCGAAAGCACCATCGACAAGAAGAAAAGCGAGGAATTCGCCAAAAAAGCACTCCTCGGCGACGGCTTCTCCCTCGAAGACTTCCGCGAACAACTCCGCCAAATCAAGAAGATGGGCTCCATGCAGTCCATCCTCAAGATGCTCCCTTCCGTAGGCCCCTTCGCCGGCATGGCCCAGGCCGCGCAAAACGTGGATGAAAGCCAGTTCACCCGCCTCGAGTCCATCATCAACTCCATGACCAATAAGGAGCGCCTCAACGCCGACATCATCAACGGCAGCCGACGCAAGCGCATCGCCGCCGGCGCCGGCGTTGAGGTTCAGGACGTCAACCAGTTGCTCCGTCAGTATTCGCAGATGAGCAAAATGTTCAAACAATTCGGCAAAGGCGGCATGGCCAAAAACATGATGCGCGGCGGCCTCGGCGCAATGGGCATGGGCAACAAGCAAAAGTTCGGTCGGTAGGCGACGAATCCGCCGCGAAAGCCCCTACGGCTGAATGCTTTGTATGCTGAATGCTTTGTATGCTGAATGCTTTGTATGCTGAATGCTTTGTATGCTGAATGCTTTGTATGCTGAATGCTTTGTATGCTGAATGCTTTGTATGCTGAATGCTTTGAAAGGGCACGACTTTAGTCGTGCCGAAATGCTTCAATAAGAAAGACCGGGCTGTTGCTTTTGCCCTTGCCGTTGCTTTTGCCCTTGCCGTTGCTTTTGCCCTTGCTGTTGCTTTTGCACTTGCTGTTGCTTTTCTGTTTGTCATTCCCGCAGGGAATCTGCTTTTGCTTTGTAAAAGGGCACGACTTCAGCCGTGCCGAAATGCTTCAATAAGTAGGACCGGGCTTTAGCCCCTGAACGATGCTTCAGGGTGTCAACAAACAGCTCCCTCAAACATCTATTCAAAAAAAACAGGCCGCCTTAGACTCAAACCACGGAGGGGCACAATGCGCAAGCTGACAGTGAAGAACTTCTCGGTCATCCAAGATGCCGAACTGGAGTTCGGCCGCTTCACCGTCCTCATCGGCCCCCAATCCAGCGGCAAAAGCCTCCTCTGCAAACTGGCGTACTTTCTCGGTAAGGACCTTGTCGAGCTCGCGGTATCCTCTATTTTGGACGGAAGCCCGTGGGATGAGTATTTGAAGGCTGCGGCCAAGGGATTTCAGGCCCGGTTCTTTGGAGATGGATTGGTATCCGAAAAAACCGAGGTCAACTTCTTATCATTCCGCTACGAAGTGTCACTTAGTTGGAAAAACGAATCGAGTGGGCCGAGATTTGAGTTCAGCAAGGAATTTCGACAACAATTTGATTCCTTGACGAATTCGTTTTTCCTAGACGCTCCTTCCGTCTCAGGAGCGTTTCTCCCAGGCGGTATTAGCTCAAGCCGCCGACAAGAAGACATATGGATTGGACTGAATTCCGTTCTCGCGGAGCCCCGACCTAATCCTGTAGTTGACGGCGTTCTATACATCCCTGCAGGAAGAGCTTTCTACCCGAATCTCCCAAAGGGACTAGCAGTACTGGAAAACCCCGGCATCGACTCAATTACGCGTGAGTTCGCAAGGCAGATTCAATGGGATACGCGCTGGAAGATCGGCATGCTAACCTCGGGACGAGGAGTCACCGATGAAATAAACCGGTTTATGACAGAAATTGCCAAGGGCTTCGTAATGATGGATTCAGGAGCTCCGCGCTTTATTGCTTCCGATGGACGAAAACTCCCATTGGAAGTGCTGTCGACCGGAACGCAAGAACTGATTCCGCTGTTCAATATCATTGAGGGGCTGATGTACTACAGGGAGCATACCGTGGGTCATGCGGGGTCAACTGCTAGTCCGCCCCGCGGTCAGCAGTTGACCACAAGCAGACCACGCCTTTTCATTGAAGAGCCGGAATCTAACGTGTTTCCGAGCACGCAATACGATTTGGTTCGACTGTTCTCCTGGCTTGCGAATGATTCCATCCTCGATTTCTCATGGGTCATCACCACCCACAGCCCCTACATCATGACCGCCTTCAACACCTTGGTCCAGGCTGGCCGAGTCGGGTCGATGCCCGGGAATCGAGAAAAGGTAAGCTCATTCATCCCCGAGCACTACTGGATTAAAGAAAGCGATTTCAAAGCCTATGCAATTAAAGCAGGTAAGCTTGATCCCATCTTCAAGCCGGAGTCGGAAGATCCCGAAGGGCAGGGAATGATCAATGGAGACTATCTCGACGGCGTTTCCGACCAGTTAGGCAAAGAGTTTAGCCGGCTGCTGGATATTGAATTTGCGAAGTAAGCTTCCGAGTTACGTTCAGGAGAATGCCGGAGAATGGGCAGTCGTCCGGGAAAACAACCGGAGTGCACGTTTTCGCAATCCAGCAAATGGGCGCATCAAGGTTCGGATTGTAACCGTGGACGGCGGCATGATCACCTCCGGCGCTCGCGCAGATTATGTCGTGGCGCACCCCGAAGTAGCAGATGTAATCGTCGAACTGAAGGGCAGCGATGTGGCCAAGGCCATCGAGCAAATCAGCGCGACCGTGCCCAAGTGGCGACAACACGCTCTGGCTGGGGCGAATCATGCCGCGCTCATCGTCCGCGGGCAAGGCGTTCATCCGAACACATCTTTGCAAACACAGCGATTAGCCAAGCGATTCCGAACGAGCTTCCAAATGAAATTGCTCATCGAGACCAGGAACCGGGACTACGAGTTTACTGAATTCCTGCCACAGAAGTCGTAAATAACCACTCCTTACCCACGGCCGCAGCTCCCGCTCACCCCAACACCGCCACCAACTCCCCCGCAATCCGCCCCCGAAACTCCGGCGAAATCTCCGCCATCTGCACCACATCCACCTTGAACGGCAGCCGCGACTCATCCAGAGCCTCGTCCAGAAATGCGGTCTCCTTCATCGACAGCCTCTCGCCATCAATGACCAGATCCAGATCGGAATATCGCTTCACCCGCAGCCCAGTTGCCCGCGAGCCGAAAGCCCAAACCCTGCGCCCTGGCAGATGAGCCTTCAGAATCGCAGTCAGTTCCTCCCATTGCTGCGGTTCGACCTCAATTGGCGGCTTCACCAGCGCTGTCATTTCAGTTGCCATCCGGAGCCACCGTCCTTTCCAACTCCCGATAAAGATATTCCGCTTCCTCGGCAAACAGGGGAAGCAGTTCAACCACCTGCCGAGCCGTGTCTTCGTTGTAAACATGGCTGGTCAGGTTCCTGGCCTTGCGGATTTCGAACCAGACATCCCATCCAGATCGCACCAAACCCTGCTCACTTGCCGTTCGAATCAGCGTAGGGAAAGGCATCTCCTTTTCCGGCGCAACATCGGCAGTCTGCTCCAGGTAGCGCCGCAGCATCGCTGCGCATAGCCCGTAAGTAAACTCAAACCGCTGAATCACGCCATCCCGATAGAGCGTATTGCCCGGCTCGCGCTCCAGCGCTGCCAAGCCCTCTTTCAACCTCGCAACTGCTCTTCCCAATGGCGTGAAATCAATCCCGTTCATGCAGCCATTCTAGTCCAACCTCAACGTGCGACAATCAGGAAAGTTGGACATCCGTATGAACCATCTGCCCGAAAGCCTCGCTAGCCTCCAAGACCAACTCGACGCCATCACCGCCCGCACCCGCCAACTGGTGCCCGCCGACCGCCTCGCCGTCGGTGAGCGTGCCGTCGAAGAGCTCTTCGCCACCGGCGAAGAAGGAGGGCGAAGCTGATGGAGAACGCACACCTGCGGCTCGGGCTGCTTGAGTACGTGCGCTTCACGGAAAAGGCATCTACCCGAATTCGCCTGCGGGTCGATCGCTATATCGGGGAAGATCGGCAGGCACATCTTCTGAGCGTCTTCGGCAACGACTCGGATACCCTCCACCAGCGATGCCCGCTAGGGCCTGTTCACACTCCCTGGGTGGTGGCGACGGGAACCAGTTTTTCTCAGTTCAAGGAGTGACGAGTGCGCTGTAACCGGTTACTGAAGCGAGGAGCGACGCCGAAATTGGGAAAACTGGCCCCGTCCCTTCGGGTTGCGGCGCAAATCGGGCCATACTTCGTTCTCGCCCTCAGCGGTGGGCTCGCCACAGTCCTCGGGCTCGGCCTAGTGTGCCCAGAATTGCTTGGCCCGATTCACGCTCGCAACGCCATCCACTCAGGGAGTGTGAACAGGCCCTAGTTGTCCCACGCAGATCGTCGCTTATTCGTTTTCAATGGGCACAGCCATCGTTTGTCAAGCCCCCAAATTTCCCTGTCATCTCAGAACCCCACAAAGCAAACCACTAAGACCACAAGGAAATCGGGCCAACTCTGCCGACAATTATTCCCCAATAGCGCACAATGAAAGAAGTCCTCCACAGGGCAAATTCCATGCAGGAAGAAGTCCGCATAATCGTCCCGGCCGTCAAAGAATCGCCCCCCGCGCCGGAACGCCGAAAAAACGCAACAAAAAGTGCACAAAAGCGCGCAAATAACGCCTCGCAACCACCTCCCAACCACAATCCCATCAACGACATAGGAGGATTTTCCTCAAAAAAACACCCCACCCCCCCCTTTTCCGACAAAGACGGGGATGGATCTCGGGCTTCCTCTTCCCGTCCTAACCGTTCGCATCGCGATCAAAATAGAAGAAATCAGTGAAAAACTACACTAGCCTCCAAGACCAGCTCGACGCCATCACCGCCCGCACCCGCCAACTGGTGCCCGCCGACCGCCTCGCCGTCGGTGAGCGTGCCATCCAGGATCTCTTCGCCACCGGCATCGAAGACCGCGTCCTCCCCGTCGGCGCACAGGCTCCAGAATTTGAACTCCTCGACTCCTCAGGCCACCTCGTCCGCAGCCGCGATCTCCTCGCCCTCGGGCCCCTGGTCATCAAGTTCTTCCGCGGCCGCTGGTGCCCCTACTGCGTCACCGAGCTTGAAACCTGGCGCGACCTCTACGGCCAAATCCGCGAGCGCGGCGCCCTGCTCGTCGCCATCAGCCCCGAAACCCAGCGCCAGTCCGACTTCGCCGCCCAGCAGCACGGCCTTCCCTTCCCCCTGCTCCATGACCCCGCAGCCCAGCTCGCCGAGCAATTCGGCCTCGTCTACAACGTCCCCGAGTACCACCAGCACTACCTCAAGTCCATCCTCGTCAACCTCCCCTTCCTCAACGGAGAGTCGAGCTGGCGCCTGCCCATCCCCGCCACCTACGCCATAAGCCAGGCCGGCAATGTCCTCTTCGCCGAAGCCCACGCCGACTTCCGCGTCCGGCCCGAGCCTTCCGACGCTCTCGAAGCCCTTTTCCACAGGTAATATACCCCCAGGCCGCCGACCGCCGAATACCCCGCCCCGGGTTGACCCGCACCCCCTTAACCTTGCTATAATCAGATTGCGGGGTGGAGCAGCCCGGTAGCTCGTTGGGCTCATAACCCAAAGGTCGCTGGTTCAAATCCAGCCCCCGCAACCATTTAGAATCAATCGCTTACGAGTCGTTGATTAAGCGCTAAAAAGGACAGTTAGGGACAGATTAAGAAGCCACCCCCTCGGGTGGCTTCTTTGCTGCTCGGTGAACGAACTCAACCAGCCTATCCTGGGCAGCCCGCTTTGCTTCGAGCGAAAGCCCGCCGTAGACGTCACTTGTAGTCTGAATATTTGCATGACGGACCAGTTCTTTAGTCTCCTCAAGCGTCAGAATTTGCTTCCCCCAGGAGGACAACGAATGCCGGAAAGTGTGCCATCCTAGCCGCCCGAAGCCCGCCTTTTCTGCAATAGGACGAATGTAGTCAGCAAGCATTGAGTCTGGCCACATGGGGCGCTGCCCATGTGTCGCAGGGCTGGCAAACACCCAATCTCCTGGCCCAGAGTAGGGGGTCAGCTCCTTCCAGGCAATCAGAGAGTCCCTAAGCTCCTCCGGGAGGCTGATTGCAGTGCGCGACGCCTCCGTCTTGAGTTGCGAGATGCGGCCCGACACAAACCCCTGACGAAAAGTGACGACGCAACGGTCTAGGTCGAGATCCTGCCATTTCAGACCGAATCCCTCGCTACGCCGTGTCCCCAGCCAACCCGCGATCTCGATGGCAAGCCTCTCACGCGGAGCGAACAGCTGCAACAGCCCCAAGTATTCCGTCGGCGTCAGAGAGCGCGGCCTTTCCTTCCTGCGTGTCGAGCCCTCGGGCAGATCAACGAAATCCATCGGATTGCTTTCAAGATAGCCCCATTTCACTGACTGCCTGAAGATCAGGCGCATCAGTGAACCTATACCTCGAACTGTCTTTGGTGCCAACTTTCCTGTGCTGACCAATTCTGCGAGCCACGTTTCCACGGCTGACCGGAGCTGTGGCTTGGCGAACCCCGTGATTAGGTGCTTCTCCCATCTTGGTCTAATCCAACCGCGGATGTATGACCGGTACGATTTCGCAGTGAGCGCAGTGATCTTCCCGCTGTCGACTGCCCCCAAAGACAATTCAGCATACGGGGTCAGTAGCTCGCGCTCATACCGCTCGAGCACTGCCGCCATGGTTACCTCCCGAACCACATCGCTCTCACGATTCGCAGTGAGCCGGTATCCATCCGCGGCTTGTTTGACTGCCTGCATGGTCCGGAGTTCTTTTACGTTCCCGAGTTGGACACGCCGCCGCTTGCCGCTTGTATGTTCGACCCAGCGATACGTCCAAAGGTCGGGGCCACTCTTCCTGGGCATGCGTTCCAGTGTCCCATTCTGATACTTCAAACGGCGGTCTAGAGCCGTCGTCATGCCCGAGCCTGATGACCAGCATGGATTGCGGTATCGATCATGCGGTTGATGTCATGCATGCGAAAGAACCATGACTTCCCAAACTTGAAGCCAGGGAGTTCTCCGCTACGTGCCCGGCGCTTAACGGTTTCTGGGTCGCAGCGAAAAAAGGAAGCTATCTCGCTGACGGTGAGAACCTTGGTATCTGCTACAAATTGCTCTTGCTGAATCATGCTGTCGTTCCTTCACTTCCAAGCAAGCCAATGCTCTGCATCAGCCAGGCAAACTGCGGTTATTCATCTTGTGGGGTATTGGAAAGAGCTAGTTCTGGTGGGCTGGACGCTTATCAAGCCACGCTTCCATAGCACAGGAGCCGGATGATTCATTGAAGCGTGCTCCGTAGGTAAGGAACACCATTGTTGGATTCTTATGCCAAAGTATTTTCGAAAGCGTCAAATAATCCGCTGGGTGCTCTTTCAGCCACTTGAAGGCCACCGAGTCCCTGATGACATGGGGCGTGGTTCGCGCGCTGGCGAACTTAGTGGTCCAGTGCCCAATCACCTTTTCGATATGATCTGACCGCATCGGCTTGCCGTGAGCCGATACAAACAGTGTCTCGGGAGTCTGATTGCCGAGAAGTAGCGGACGGAATTGCGACAAATATTCCTCAAGCGGATCGACGAGCTGCCGAGGGAGCAGCAAATCAATCGCAATGTGGGTCTTAGTTCCATCCGGCGTGAAGCTCACCATCCAGAACTCCGCGTCGGGATTCCTGCTTTGCTCCTCAATCACCCATCCTGGCTTGTCGATATCGCTGAGAGTCGGAATCTTCCCCTTGAACAGGTTCGGAGCCGATCCCTCAATGCGACATTCACGAAGATTTCGTTGCCTCCACGGGAGAACGAGGAACCAGCGGAACATGAATTCTTCCATTGCGAGTTGCGCCACGCGTGTCTGGCTCGTCTTCCGTTTCTTCTCGTAAGCTGCCCGAAAAGCCCGGATCTGATCAGGGATTGTCTCAAGTTCGTCGTAGCCCACGAACTTAGCAGCCTTCCGCTTCTTCCTCTCCGAAATATCCTCCAGCGGAATGCTGTCGAGCAGTGGCTTGAACCAGGTGAAGTCGATTTCGGCGTAGGCAGGATGATATTTCAGTGCAGCAGCCAAGCTTCCAAGCCGTGGCTGAATGGATCTTCCCGCGATGTGGCGCTCGTTGATTGCCCACTCGATAAACCCTTCGACAAGAGGTTTTTGGGCAAGTTCCTTCAACGACTCTGGAGAACCTCCGCAGATATTCACAACGTAGCCGGCAAGCTGGCTAATAATCAGCCGGAGGCCCGTTGCGGTTACTGCGCGTATCCGGCCCTTCTTCGGGCGATTCACCGCGAACGCCGCCTGCTTCCACTTGAGGATTGTCTGAATGTCGCGCCTCAAACCCGGATTGAGATCATCGAGAGCTATCCCGTACTGTTCGAATTTCAGCATGTGTGCGGGGGTGCTGGTTACCCATCCTGTTTTTTGCAGAAGACGCCAAAACTGGTACTTCTTGCCGCCGACTGTCGAGTACATGATGTTGTCACGCACCCTGGCTTCCGCCCAATCATCGACAGCCTCTTTGGTGACATCCTTCGGTGATTTCAATGTGCGGGCGAAGTGGCGCACGATGTCTGTCAGGCGCTCTTCACGGGCAATCTCGAGCAACGGCTTCCACGCCTCAGTAGGGTGGCCATCGGGATCCCATCCATGGCGCATAGCCATCTTCATCAGGGCGCGCTGGTGATTCACATAAGTGCGAACGCTGTTTTCCGAATAGCGCCGGCTCTCCAGAAAGGGGCGAAAGCCCCGTTTTTGGTCTTCGATCAAATCAAATGGAATCTGATCGCCGGGCAGGTCGAAGTACTTCCCCAAGTGGCCACACGTTGTCCTCAACATCTTGACGGAACGTGGTGGATTTTTCTCCATGATCGCCAGCAAGTCGCCGGTGGTTTTTACGGGAAGTGCTTGTTTCCCGTCAGAATCCGAAGAGTCGGGAACCGACAAAGCAATTTCAGTACCATTCGGAACGGTTATGAAATTCATATCTGGAATCCTTTCGGGAGGTTGTAAAAGTAGCTCCCGCACAAAATGCATAGAATTTGCGCCGAAGAAAGAAGCACCGCGAAGGTTATGGCGTTTTCCGCAACGAAGCGAGTAACCATGTCAACGGCCGCAAACATTGGGAGCGGTTGGAAGAGAATGACAAGGTTTTTGGTACGCTTGCAGGCCGCAACAAGAATCGACAGGGCAGAGTTGAGCGGGCTACCGACCATGAACGCGCCCCGTTCTTTTTGTGTAACCCGGTGAAACGCTGTTGACGAGGCAGGCTTCAAGGTCGGTGGACATGAACTTGGCGCGTCCCGGCAGATTTCTTGATTTGAGCTTCCCGGAAGCCACCCAGTTTTGAATTGTGCGTGATTCTACGTTGAAGATCCGCGCGACATCATTAACGGTGTAGGTGGCTCGCAGCTCGGAGTCCTTAAAGAGCAGGAGTTCCCAAAGCATGGGGTATTTGTCTTGATAGAGATTTTTCATGGAGTGGACCTTTCCCAATCGATCGCCTCGCGGCAACCAAATTTGGTTTGGATTAGGGCACTTGCAGGTCTTGGCCTGGCGGCTGAGACCCTCGTGCTGCCCACTCCTGTCTAGTATAGGAATCACCGTGCAGAACCCCGGACTAACCCGAAAGATCCAGATCTGTTGGGAATAGGTGCCGTTTTCAAGGCAGACCCCGCCCCAGAGAGCAGAGAGCGTGCGCGCGTTAAGTAACGCGAATATTCCGGGTATTAGTAAGCATTGATCTGCTGCTCGCAGATGTGCTCCGCTCACTGGACGCTCATAGCATCATCCCTCTAACGCGGTTAAGCGTATGCGAAGTCGTCACCTTCACACGCATCGGGCAGGGGCCGTGCGGGCACAGGAATATAGCTACCCGGAGCGTAGCCGGGCCCCTGGCGCGCTTGCGCCGCCAGAGCCGAATTGACCCGCCCGTTATCTGCAATCTGCGGGGTTCGTGTTGAGACCGGGCCCGATTTTCGCAACAGGATGACACCTGTCACTGAAGACCGCACTGTGAAGATGCGGAGGGATATCTGGTGGCTGTGGACCTTTGGTGCCCAGAATCCTCGCCCATCCGGTCTGCTTACGAGGATCCTGTTTTTACATGGGGTACACGGGCCAGGATGGCTCCCAACCTGCGCGTACTGTCCACAACTATCTAGTATGAGAATCTCACTGCAAAACAGAACGCTGGCTCACTCGGTTCTGCCAAACGCCGCCCAATTCAGAAGATTCAGGCTCCAGGTCCGCAATGAAGACACCTCACCTGTGACGCGGACGGTGGCCAGTTTTGAACTGGCCACCATGCTTCAGATTGGGCCTATGCCGCGACCAGAGCATCGCCATGGTGCTGGGGAACCCGGAGCGGGTTCGGATAGCCCTCAGGCAGGAACGGCTGGAGATCGCGCTTGACGTAGTGCCGGACACCGAACTTCCCGCACAAATCGATCATGAGCTCGGTGTAGGCCCTCCAATCGGTCGTCTTGGTCATGGGCAGGTAGTTTGCCCGGCCAATCTTGAGCAAGTCCACGAACTCATGGACGCGGCGCACGATCTCCAGACTTGACTCTGTATCGAGAGTAGGCTCCAGGCTGACCCAGGTGAAGATCCCGGCAGCATGGAACTTCTGCAAAGCCTTCAGCCGGTCATCCGGCAAAGCGGCTCCACGCTCCCACTTCCGGGAGAACACATCATCCAAACTGGTCAGCGTGGACGCGAAGGCATCCCGGTCCGGCCGAAACAGGTCCAGGTCACGCAATGCCCGAGTGCCGCCCTTGGTCAGAGTGCAGAATCCAAGCCCGTGGTCACGCAGGACCTGCAGGGTATCGCGCGTCAGGCTGTTATCGCCCGGGTGGTAGGGATCTGTCGTGAAGCTCAACATCACCTGCTCTGTGATGCCTGCCTTCTGGTACTTCCGTGCATCCTTTGTAAGGTTGTGGATGTAATCGGGACGCGGCTTTGCGCCGGCGTCAAACTCCGAGCGAGTCATCTTCAAAACCCGCGGAACGTAGCAATAAGCACAGGCATGTCCACAGCCGCGGTACGGATTGGCCGCCAGCGGCGCGTATTCGCCCGCCTGCCCTTTCGGCACATAGATATAGCTGCACCCTGCCAGGCCGGACTTCACTTCTTCGATCGATACCATTCTGTTCAATTGCTTCCCTTTCATTGCCGGGCATCATGCCTGGCCCAGCGCAGCAACGCCGCGCCTGTTACGCCCACGTAGGCTCTTGCCATCTGCGCAGGACAAACTCCGGCGGAGATGGCAGAGGCCACCTTGGGCTATTCAGTTGTCAAAAGAGAAAGCAAAAACGGCCACTCTCTCCAACAGACACACCTACCCCTTGGCAAATGCGTTGTTGAGACCGTGGCCGCCAGTCCTGGCAAGGCGCCTTACGTTCAGCCGACTGTGACTCTGCCCGTACAAGCGGACATCTAATCGCCGGATCCCTGGCCGCGTCTCGGCGGCTTTATAACTATTCCTGACTCGCAGAACAAATGCAACTTTTATCTTCCGCTGAGCTTCTGGCCCTTACCTCCTCCCTTGTTTGCGACCGGCAACAGCCTCTTCATCGGCTCGGTCAGCCAATTTGAAGCCGCAATGAAGACAATTACCCTGATCAGCAGAACTGCAGCAGTGAGCAGTGCCCTACTCATCCTTGTTTGCCTCCTCTTCTGTCTGCAGGCCGAAGTCGAGCGGCATCTGACCAGGAATTGGGGGCGTTGCAAACCACATCCGCACTGCTGGTGGTCTCTTACTGCGGTGGGGGCGAGGTGTTGGGGTTGGTTGTTGTGGAAGTTGGTTGTCGATTGTGTCCTCCAAATGCGACAGGCGACTCAAAGGCCGCCTGTGCAAAGTGTTGAATTTCCGTGCTGAATGGAATTGGCCTCTAAGGAAGCCATGTTCGAATGAGCGCTCAAACTTTTGTCCCTATTGCCTCCTCCGACTGAAGCTTGTTGTTGATTGGGTTCACGCGAGTCGGACTGTGACCGAAATCACAATCCATTCAAGATGATTCCGGTTAACCTGCAAGGACAGATACCACGCAAATTGAATCTGCCGCGATTGTTCCGGCAGGGGTATAGAGAGGCCTGAAGCTCGTCCATACTCCATTGCAATCCCTTCTTCTCGGAGTAAATCGCGACGGAAAGCGTGAAGATCCTTGCAAAATCTGAACACGACTGTATTGCCTCCTAATGAGAGACAAGGCAACATTTCCCGGCATTGCATCGAGTGTTCCACGGCTTTGCCAGTCGATGCTGAATTCTGCGGCACTTGCGGATCCCAGAACCCGACCCGTCAGTTTGTTCCTTGTGTGAGTTGCGGGACTGAAGTCCCAGTCAATCAGGGATTCTGTAACCGATGCGGAACCCGCACTCGATTCGCCCAAACACAAGCTTCGCCTCCCTCTTACTCTCAGAGCCAGACTCATTCCTACTCGGCGTATGCGCCGTCTTATTCCCATCTGCCTACGTACTATCAGGAAGAATTCGAACGGATGCAGGCCAATTCAAGTTACGAAGGAAAATGGAATTGGGCAGCGTTTCTTTTCGGTGGCCTGTGGGCTCTGACGAAAGGTCTTTGGGGACCGGTTTTGCTGTGTATTGGGGTTCTAATCCTTACCTCTCCAATCGGCGGTCTACCAGCTATCCTTCTCTGGTTCTATTTCGGCGCACGCGGAAATTCCATGTACTACAAAAAGACGGTTCTCGGACAACCGTGGGCGTTTTGGTAAGGGCTCACGTTTCTATTTCCTCCTATCATGCGGCCAATTTCTTCAACAGAATGATGCGCATGAAGAACATCTTCTCGCATCAAGGAGCCCCTCACCATGTCGTATTGCACGAAATGCGGTAAATTACTAGGCGATTCTGAGCACGTGTGCCAAATCGAGAACCGGCGTGATGCAACTAAAGGGGCATCCATCTACAAGCCTTGGGTCTTTCGCATTCTCCTCGGAGCGCCAGCGGGTTATTACGGAGGGATAATTGCAATCTTACCTGTGATGCTTGCTGCCATGGTCGCCTTTTCGGCCACCCAGGAACAGATGGAACCTTGGGAACCACGATTTTTGGTTGCCGCTATTATCCTTGGGCCTGCATATTTCATTGGCTTCTGTAAAACACCTGAAGTAATTCTTCGACGTGCCACGCGATTAGGGTTGGCGACTTTCGTTGCAGACATCGTTATGGTGTACATCGTGGGGCTGTCCGACCCCGCTTCAGTACATCCGCCCAATCCCGACGGAGTTCGCATCACAATATATCTTACGGTGCTTTACACCGCCGTCTGCTTTGTGATTTCCCGGGTGATTCAGCGAAGCATAAATCGCAAGGCTATCGTTGGGGATAGTGTGCGAGACTACGACGGATCTAAAGTGTCGAAGATTCTAACCCGACAAACGGAAGGCACGGCACCTTCAGTTGCAACTCTTCCCTCAGCTCCAACAAAGAAAACAACACGCGTTCTCATTTTGATTGGAATCGGAATTGCGATGTTCGCGATAATCTACGGCGCCGTCTCTAGATACAAGAAAATACATGCCGAAGAGGTTTGGGATGCCATGAGAACAGCCCAAGTAGATGTGGTACTCCATACAACGGAACCGAATGTTCCATGCACGAGGCTTACACCAGGATATATTTGGGGCGGAACTTTTGATATGAGAGACAACGAATCTCCTACAAAATATCATATCGTACAATCAATGCAACAACTCCAGCGAGGTCAGGATTGGTTCGAACTCACGTCGCCCATGACAACGGGGGTCCAAGGAGACGCGCAGAGAGCAATCATAAAAATTGCGGAATCTAGCTATGGAATTGATGCGAGATCTGGTGGAAGTTACATCATAAAGGAGGAAAATGGAGCTGTACTGATTCCAAACCAAGGGCATACGGTTGAAGAGTGCCATTCTGAAGTGAGACTTCACTTTACCCCATTTCAGGGGAGTCCTATTCCGGAAAGTACTATCCACAAACTGGGCCAAAGTACCGATATTTCTGATTGGGGAAATGGGACGATCTTGGGCTTTAGGCCGGGAGAGTCGCTTGAAGATGCCGGAAAACACGCAGGTCAAATCGGAATGACACAGTTTGGAGACTGCACTCAGAGATATTATGAAACCTCTGGTTCGACATACCCGGAATACTTGGACTGTCGGTTCAGTGGTCCCGCGCAGGAATTGAAAGTCACTCTATACAGGCTGCGTCTTCAGAGTATCGAGTACGATTTTCGGAGACATAAGATAGATTCGATCGTTCATCTCTTGAATCAGTCCTACGGAACCTGTGCGAAGGATCCCATATTGGAAGAACTGGGTGAGGGAAATTATGTCTGCGATGGACCTGTTGGCAGGGTGGAAGTCGGCCATCCTGTTGATCTTGCCGGACCGAATGGCACCGCCTATATGTCCGCAGTACTTGGCCCACCCTCTGCTGTACTTGGCCGAACTACTGGAAATTGATCCAGCTCAACTACTATTACAGAGACCAACAGAATTAGCTGAAGGAAGAATGCTTAAAGGAGAGTAGAAATGAAAAAGAATTGCTTCTCTTGCGCTCTCTTGCTCTTTGTGGCGCTCGCAGCTTGTAAGTCAAAGGTGAACAGCTCAGGTGCTGATAGCAGCGATCGCGGTGTGAAAGATTCCCAATCCATTAAGGATGAGGAGCACGAGGTCACCAGAAAACTGACAGAGTTGATTACAGTGCATTGCGCTGACAAGGATTACCTGGTCCTTGGAGATGATGCGTCTCTAGCCGACCAGATTAACGTGAAATTCGATGAGAGGCCTATCGATGGAGAGGATAAGTTTCTCGGTATCGATGCTAGAGGCGAGATTGTTCTGTGGCAAAAGCCGGGGGGGAACGGCAGAGTCTTCCGTGAGGTTTATCGGCGCATTGGAGACTGGTATGTCTCCTCACACTATGGCCCCGTAAAGGTCAACGAACTACAACATGTGCAGGTCAACTGCTCAGAAATAGTCAAGTAGTGCTGGGAACCAAGCAGAACTGGCATTGTTTTCATGAAGGGTTCATTTAATTCATGGCTTTTATCGGCTTGATGTTTGCCATCTTCGCGGGGAGTGCCCTTGTTCGAAGTATGACCAGGGTGACGGCCATCACCGTCGCCCGAAAGACAAACAGCACGGGTTGCGGCTGCTTGACTATGATAGTGCTTCTGGCATTGGTCGCCATTGTTGTTATGTTGGTGTAGTCCTTGGCATCTACCTGCGGAGTCGACTTGGCACGTAGTTGTCGGGCCGCTGTATGAGGTACATTTTCCGAGGCGAGGTCGATGACTTAGGCGTTGGAAGAATCATCTTCGGACGTTGAATACAGTCTGTGTTTTTGGAGGTTGGATATGGGACTACTCTGGGCTTTACTCGGTGCATTCTTGAATTCGCAAACAGATCCCGAACCTAAACGTGCCACCACTGCAATATCGCCAGCACGCCCAACCACTTCAGCATCGTCAAGCCGCAGCGATGATGACGATTGGGGAGACTACAGTTCCGGCCATGGAGACTACTTTCAAGATTGTGCTGATGAATGGGGAATGAGTCGCGAAGAAGCACAAAATCAGATCAATGGAAACTGAAACAGAATCTGGAGTTTCGTAGAGAAGGATGAATGGTGTCCTCGGCTCCTTAGGGGAAAGCCGAGGACAGATCAGGGACAGTGAGGTTGTAGCGGTCTGTCGTTTACTGTAGTTCAGCGAAATGGTCGATCTCGCTAAGTTGTTGATTTTGCTTGACATCGGTCTGCTCATAACCCAAAGGTCGCTGGTTCAAATCCAGCCCCCGCAACCAAACCCAATCTATAACCTAAATATTCATCCCTGTCCCTTGGTGCACTATCCCGGACACAGTCAAAGTCACGCCCTCAAACGCCTTTTGCCTCAGACACACCAACAAGTCTCTCCAGTTCTGCTTCTGTCGATGCGCTGTACCTCCGGCGAAACGCCTCCCGGATTCTTGCTGGTCCTGTGCGTCCGCCACCCAGAACCCCATACTTGGCCCCTATCGAAAGCCCCTTCCCCGGAACCAGATGAATCTCTCCACTCATAAGAGCGTGGAAGACGCGCCCACGACGAGAGAACCTGATGACGCAACAATGCTGGCCCGAGAGATCGTCTCGGGCCAGCGTTGTAGTTGGGTCGTGGATTGTTGTGGGCGCCGTCTTAATTCACCGGCGTGTCACCCGTGGCATCCAGGGTCGCACCGGCCGGAATCAGCGTGGTGGTCGCCGACTTTGCGTCCTGAGATCCCCTGTACGTGACAATGCGTGACGGATCGATTCCCTTCTCGCTGACCAGGTAAGCCTTGGTGTGCAACGCTCTGTCGGATGCCAGGTTGCTGCTGGCTTTTTCGGATTTCGAAGCATTGCCGATAACAGCAAGCTTTGCATCCGAGGTTCGCTGCAAGGTCAGAGCGATTCCATCCAGGCATGCCTTCCCTTCGTTGTCCACACGAGCTGGGCGGCGAGAGTCGCGTGCAAAGCTGACCACGCAAAGCTCACTCACTGCCGGCACTACGGCAACGGCCGGTGCAGCCACATCAACGTTGGTCGTTGCGGAAGCTGTCTGGCCCTTGTCATCTACGACTTGGCAGGTGACTGTGGACGTTCCAAGCGGTGCTCCAACAGTGGAGAGCGTAGCTGTTGATCCGCTTCCGCTCACCGTTCCTGTGGTTACGGAGAAGCTGTAGATCAGGGGACGATTCTGCGGGCTGACGCCGAGTGCGGTAATTGTCGAGGATCCACCGACGACGACGGATGACGGATTCGCTGAGCAGCTGACGGTGGGCGGCTCGTAGGCCTTTACCTGGTAGGGAGCGGTGCAGTCTGCGTTCTCGTTTGCCCCGGTGCCCTCAGAGACGTGACCCTTGAGCGTGTAGGTGCCAACAGCAATGCCGGCTGTATCGATTGTGGCCGTGTTCGAGGTTCCGGTCACTGTTCCGCCATCGGCTGCCCAGGTATAGACGGCAGTGCGCGAGGGATTCAGATCGGCAGCCGCGCCCGTGACGGCAATCCGGTCGCCAGGGAAGACCGCGGACGGATTCACGGAGCAGGAATAAGTGAGGTTGGCTGGCGGCATCGGCGGCGGCCCGTTGTGTCCGCCAAAGCGGAAGACGATGCCGGTGGACAGGCGCATGTCATTCTGCGAAGCGCTGCTGCCGGTGGTGAGATTTTCGAAGCGGGTCATCATGTATTCCGCCTGGATAACGCGCAGGGCGAAGTGGCGATTGAGCCGCCAGTCGATGCCGCCACCGGCAGTCATGGCGAACTTGTTTTCCGCAGGCAACGGAGTGCAGCCAATACCAGTGCATCCGTTGGAGTAGGTCACGTCGCTGGCATGGACTCCGCCGAAAAGAACCTGCACGAAAGGCGTGATGCGCCCATGGCCGCGGAACGAAAGCCGCGGGCCAAACATATAGCTATAGACGGTGCCGCTTGAGTCAACCACGTTCGGTGCATTCACTCCGGCGAGCCGCAACTGCGAGTCGTCAAAGCCGGCAAAGTCGCCAACCACTCCAAGATAGCGATTGAAGTTGATGGCCAGCGAGGTGCTGCCCCCGTTTAACCACACCAGACGATTGGCATCCGCAGCAGGAATGGCATGAAGGTAGGAGTAGCCGACGAACAGTTCGACTCTGGGTGGCTCATAGTCATGCGCCCGGGGATATGCCGTTGGCGCATCCATGGAGGAATCCACCATGGCTGACCCCTCAGCGTGTACGAAGACCGCGGGCATCAGGAGTGTTGTAAATGCCGCGGTGGCAAGTAATTTCATGTTGAATCTCATTGTCGTCTCCTGTACTGCGGGTCTCAGGTAAGAACAGAGCGCCGCAGCGGCGGGTTAACTGGACACAAACGGAACATGCCACGATCGGCAGTGCTCGAAAACTGGCTGGGGTCATTCCGCCAAGAATCACCCCAACTGGCTTTTATGGAGCGGGCACATTGATGACGGTGTTGACCATGGTGACTGGTCCGGTCAACACCTCAGCCCTGCCGTTAATGGTGGTAATTGCGACAACCCCAGCGGTTGAGATGGAGACGCCATCCTGGGCGATGATGGTGCCCTGGAAGGTTCCGCCTCCAAGAATTCCGTTGATCGTTGCTGCACTGCCAACCTGCCAGAAAACGTTCTTCGCCTGAGCACCGTTGACCAGCAGAACGCTGCGATTCGATTGCGGAGTACCGACGGTGAGCGTTGTGGCCATCTGGAAAACCCAGAAGGCATTGGGATCGCCCTTGGCGTCGAGCGTTAGATCTCCCAACGAGATCGCGTAGCTACCCGGAGCAGCCTTGTAGATGCCGGCGGGCAATGTCCGCAACCCCAGCTCACCGGCTCCACCGCCTCCGCAGCCTGGGCATACGGAAACGTCAAGGCCGTTCGGGAAGGCAACCAGTGCGTTGTAGGCTGTCAGCGCATCCGCTGCGGCCTGCTGTGCAACCGCATAGGTTACGGCTGTCCCTTCCGTGGGGCAGGCAACCGTCGGTGGCGGAGCAGCCGTGTAAATCTCCCCATTCACCTGCCCGATATTGAGCGGGGTCTCGGTATAGACGCATTGTGGAATGTTCCCAACCATAACCGTCGTGTCGTGGAAACCAGTGATGAGCGTAGAGACGCCCGTCGTTCCAATATCTCCATTGATGATGGTCTCAATTCCCTGGTTCGTGATGCCGGCGGTTCCGCCGAATGCACCGAACAACGATGCCGTTCCGAGGGGTACCGGCGATGTAACGACAGCGGCGCCTGTAGTAAACGTCCACGGATTTGGCGCGCCTGTGGTTCCTAGCGGATCACCCACCAGGTCCGTTGCTCCATTGGTGATGGTTGCGGTGTAGGTTGTGTTGGCTGTCAGCGCGACTGTCGGCGTGAAGGTTGCTATGAAGTTGATGGCATCATAGGAAACCGTTCCCGCAACTGTCGTCGAGCCAGGTCCCATCAACTGGAAGGTTGCCGTGGTCAATGTCAGGGGATTCATCGCCTCGCTAAACGTCCCGCTGATCGCCTGGTTGAGCGGTACATCGGTCGCCAGGTTCACCGGTATCGTCGACACCAGCTCCGGCGCAACCACCACAACTTCGGTGCCAGTGGTAAAGGTCCAGACGTAATTCTGCACAAGGGCGTTGCCTGCCAGATCTTTTGCACCGGTCGTAATGGTCGCTGTAAACAGAGTGCTGGGCGCGAGATTTGCAGTGGGTGTAAAGGTCAGCGTGTTTCCAACGGAGGCATACGCTACCAGCCCTGGAACAACAGTAGACCCTGGTCCGGTGAGAGAGAAAGTCGATGAACTGATCGTTGCCGGATTCATCGCCTCACTGAACGTTGCGCTCACGACTTGCGCGAGTGGAACGTTTGTGGCGAGGTTGACCGGGATGGTGGAGATCACCGTGGGCGGAGTGACAACAATGGCAGCAGCTGTGGTGAATGTCCACACGTAATTCTGTGCCAGTGCTGTTCCAGCCAGATCCACTGCCCCGGTCGTGATGGTGGCTGTATAAACGGTGTTCGCCTTCAGCAAGGAACCAGGAGTAAAGGTTGCGACCGAACCGGCAGCCACATAGCTAACCGTTCCAGTCACCGATGATCCGCCCGCCTGGCTGAGCGTAAAGGTAGTTGCATCGATCGATGCGGCCTCCATGGCCACGCTGAAGGTTGCGCTGATGGCCTGGTTGGTCGGAACACCAGTTGCCAGATTGAGTGGCACCGTCGAGATAACCGTCGGTGGCGTTGGCGCTGGCAGTGTTCGGAATGTCCAGGTATAAGGGACAGCGATTGGCGTGCCTGCCGGATCCGCTGCATTCGTGTTGATCCTGGCCGTATACAGCGTGTTCACCACAAGATTGGCAGCTGGTGTAAATGTCGCCACGTTCCCGGAACAACTCACCGTGCCGGCAACTGCTGTTACGCCCGGTCCTGTCAACGTGAACGTCGTTGCCGGCGATGCCAGCGTGGCGCAGTTCATCGTTTCATTAAAGGTTGCGCTCAGCACCTGCGTGATCGGCACACCAGTTGCCGTGTTCACTGGAATGGTGGAAACCACAAAGGGCGGCGGAGTAATCGTCGTAAAGGTCCAAACGTAGTTTGCCGCCAGTGGCGTGCCGGAAAGGTCGCTGGCTCCGGTGGTAATGGTGGCCGTATACAAAGCGTTGTATGCCAACTCAGAAGTTGGCGTGAACGTAGCGACCGATCCGGAATAGCTCACTGTTCCCGCCACTTCCGATCCACCAGGGCCCGTCAGCAGGAAAGTCGCGCTCCCAATCGTCGATCCATTCATCGCTTCGTTGAATGTGGCGCTTACGATCTGGCTCACCGGCACATCGGTTGCGCCATTCAAGGGCACCGTCGCAATAACGAATGGCGTTGGCGTAATCGTCGTGAAGGTCCATACGTAATTCGCAGCCAACGGTACGCCTCCAAGGTTCTTCACGGCATTCGTAACTGTAGCCGTGTAGACCGAGGAGTATGCCAGCGCGATCGCTGGCGTAAATGTCGCCGTCATCCCCGAATACGTCACGGTTCCAGCTACAGCCGCTCCACCAGGACCCGTTACCATAAAGCTCGAACTCCCGATAGTAGACGGGTTCATTGCCATGTTGAAGGTCGCGCTGATCGCTGCGTTTATGGCAACGTTCGTAGCTCCCTGGGTGGGGATGGTAGACACCACCGAAGGAACTGTTACTGTTTCTTGCCCACATCCCACCATCATCACAACGATGAGAGACGCAAGAAAAGTTGAGAGTCCAAAACTGAGTCTGCGCATAGGTATCCTCTTCTTCAACACGAGTGGTTCGTTTTCTTCAACACAAATGGTTCATTGACCAAATCCCGCCCTTGTGTCGGCCATAAATGGGCAATCGACCCTTGGGCACATGCAGAAATAGCACTGGTGCCGGGTGGAATCTGTGCAATATAAGCCAGTCCCTCCTCCGGGTCGGTGACAGTTGCTCAAGTACTTGGGACTCGGAGGGAATCGCTGCTACAAATTTGCCTAAAGGGGTGCTCGGGAAGTTGGCAGACTGGCTGTAAGTTATAAATTTTATTGGTCGGGGCGGAGGGATTCGAACCCCCGGCCCTCTGCTCCCAAAGCAGATGCGCTACCAGGCTGCGCTACGCCCCGACTCCTGCTCAGGCAACGCTGAGCACCTTTTGATTGTATCGCGACTTTGCCTGCTTCGGGATACCCAACTCCTCTGCCTAGTGTGCAAACACGGCCACGCCGTGCAACAGCCACGCCACCAGAGCCCACAGAACCACCAGTGGCAACGCAAACAGCACCCCCACCGCCAGGCCCAGAGCCGCCAGGAAAAGCCAATCCCAGCCCCTGTGCCGATGCGGTGCGCCAAGCGAGCGAGTCAGCAGAGCAAAGTTCCGCCGGTTCGGCTTCCACCAGATGTCAAACGCATCGCCCAACAGCGGAATACTCCCCACAACCACCCCAATCGCCAGATTGGCCACCATGCGCACCAGCGTCACCCACGCCACGCCACGCACCCACGCAGCCAGCGGAATCACCAGCGACAGTAGCCCGGCCAGCACATCACCCAGCCCCGGAACCAGCCCGATGATCCCGTCCAACCCAAAGCGAATGTTTGTCCCAGGAATGCGAAATGCCTCGTCCAGAAGCACTTCCAGCACGCGCAACCGCTCGTCCGTCAGCCACCGGCTCAGCGGCGACCAACGGCCATCAATGTGCGTCGAAGATCGCGCAATTTCGCTCAAAACGCACTCCCTTATGGGTTGGCTCGCACGGCAAAGCCACCGCCAGTCCAGCACAAAAGATGCCACAAACCTGATCCAATGGTACAATCGTTAAGGTTGATGGCGGCTATAGTTCAGTGGCAGAACGCCTGTCTGTGGCACAGGATGTCGTGGGTTCGATCCCCACTAGCCGCCCCAAAAAACCTCCCCGGCACTTGGGCACCCTGTATCGGCCCCTATCCAACGTACACCAAAAGGCCGGCTTGACCCCCAGGCAGCCAATTTCGCCGCGTACAGCCAATGATGCTATCCAAGACACCGGCCTTGACCCAGTCTGCATGGCTCCGTCCTTACCACCCTATCCCTTTCCTCACCGGAGCGCACAAGCAAACCCTGGCCGGCAACTACTGGCGGCGCAAACCCCTGAGCCTCGTTCCGGAAGCCGAGTCCGTCGTCGTGGACCCCGCCGACCACAGCCGCGTCCTCTGCCATTGCCACTGGCAACCGGCCTCCGTCCGCTCTGCGCGCCTCACCCTGCTGCTGGTTCACGGCCTTGAGGGCTCGTCTGACTCCCGCTACATCCAGGGCATTACCGTCCGCGCCTGGGCCCAGGGCTGCAACGTCATCCGCATGAACATGCGCAACTGCGGCGGCACAGACACCTGGACCCCGTCGCTCTACCACTCCGCTCTTTCCAGCGATGTAGACGCGGTCCTGCGCCACTTCGCCCAAAAATACGCCCTCCAGCGCCTGTCCATGGTCGGGTACTCCATGGGCGGCAATCTCGTACTCAAACTGGCCGGCGAACTCGCCTCCGACGCCCCCGAATGGCTGCTGGCCGCCGTCGCCGTCAGCCCCGCTGCCGATCTCGCGCCCAGCGCCGACGCTCTCCACGAGCCGCAAAACCGCCTCTACGAGTGGCATTTCCTGCGCAACCTCATGCGCCGCTTCCGTCGCAAGGCCAGCCTCTATCCCCAGCGTTACGGCGGCGTAGCCATCGGCCCGGTTCACTCCATCCGCGACTTCGACCAGGAAATTACCGCCCGTTTCAGCGGATTTCAGGGTGCCGAAGACTACTATGCCCGCGCCTCGGCCGCCCGCCTCGTCCATCGCATCGCCATCCCCACCCTCGTCCTCCACGCCGACGACGATCCCTTCATCCGCCTCACCCCCCCGACCGCGGCCGTCATGCAGGACAACCCTGCGATTATCCTCGTCGGCACCTCGCACGGTGGCCACTGCGCCTTTCTCGCCGCCGGACCCGACCGCCACTGGGCCGAGGCCACACTCCTCCGCTATCTCATGGAAACCGTGGGACACGCCCATGGAAGCTGACTGGGAAGTGGAACTGGGCCCCGACGCACCCGTCCTCGATGCCCTCTGGTCCGGCTGGGTAGACCTGCGAGCGAATCCCGAGCGCTTGGCGGAAGTAGCGGAAGCCGCCCACTTTCCGCCCCTCGGCGCAGCTCTGCTGGCTCTCAACTCCGCCAACTCCCCGCTGTGGACGGCAAAATGCGACCTGTGGCACCTGCGCCCAGCCCCAGATTCCGCCAAACCTGATCCCGACGACGCCGCTGATTTTGATCCCGACGAACTCGACGCCGACCCCGCCGAAACTGCCTTCGCCCTGGCCTGCTACCTGGACTGCCTGCCCCGCGCCGGCACCGTCTTTCCCACGCTAGCCACTGCCGAATCCTGGGCCCGAACCGCGGTCACCCACCTCCGCGCAGCCCACCTCCGTTGCTGCCGCGCCGATCTGGTCCTCCGCCGCGCAGTAGCCACCAACGCCGACGGCCTCGGCATCACCACCTACCTCACCGCCTGCGGCCCAACCGAAGCCCCCGCCCGCCAAAACCTCGCCCAGGCCCTCGCCGCCTTCGTCCAAGCCGCTCTCACGCTACAATGAAACTTCGGGCGAGTAGCTCAATCGGATAGAGCACCGGCCTTCTAAGCCGGGGGTTACAGGTTCGATCCCTGTCTCGCCTACCACCCTCACTTCCGCCCTTCCAACTCCACCGCCCTTTTCAGCGCCTCCGCCACGGCTTGCGCCTCGGCCTCTGTCAGTTCATTGAAAAACGGCAGCGCCAGCGTCGTCTGCGCCACCGCCTCGGTCACCGGCAGCGGCCTTCTTCGCGCACTCTCAAGCCCTGCGTAGGCAGGCTGCGAATGCACCGGCGCAAAGTACCGCCCGCAGCCAATCCCTTCCTGCCGCAGCCGGTCAAGTACTCTCTCCCGAGCCCCATCACGGAGTTCGCCCGCCAGCCGCACCACGTACACAAACCAACTGATCTCGCCCGCATCCGCCGTCAGCGCCGGCCGCTCAATGCCAGGAATCCCCGCCAGCAACGCATCATAACGAGCTGCCACCTGAGCCCGCCGCGCCAGCATCCCGTCCAGCCGGCTCAGTTGCGCCAGTCCCAGCGCGCAGGCCATCTCAGACAGCCGATAGTTGTAGCCCAGCTCCGCATGTTGCAGCCAATCGTCGCCCGCGTAGCGGCCCTGGTTGCGCAAGGCGCGCATCCGCATTGCCAGTACCGGGTCTTTCGTCAGTGCCGCGCCGCCTTCGCCCGTCGTCATCTGCTT